>ENA-UOTX01000219-UOTX01000219.1-compost-metagenome-genome-assembly--contig:-NODE-219-length-63989-cov-14.289852_pt1 | contig 63989 bp, 47 predicted proteins | sample MGYA00238143_ERZ746982 | MGnify/ENA primary metagenome ERZ746982 (study PRJEB28758, sample SAMN06268862) | compost metagenome | isolation source: single cell | place: USA: California, Emeryville, Joint... | reverse complement strand
AACTCTGGACTGGTAATCTATTTAGATATGCTTACCTTTTCCTGTTCCCAGCTCCTGATTGCAGGGTATGACGTCAATGAGTATGCCGCGTCGTATTCAGCGATGGCTTCACTCTCATTTTTCTTTTCAGCAATCACCGCATGTATCCAGCCCGCGACGTCTTATCTTGGAAACGCAGTAGGAGAAGGCAGCATTGTCAAGACAGGAATCTTTTGGGACGTCTCTAATAAAATGATATTGGTAGTAAGCGTCATTTTATCTCTAGGAGTGGTCTGTTTTTCATCGAGCCTAGCAGAGCTCTACCTTGATGACCCCGAAATCTCAAGCCTGGCTCAAAAAATATTAATACTATACGGCGCAACTCTGACGTTTGATGTTGGACAGATGTATTTCTCATCAGTTGCAAGGGTATTTGGGAAAGAACAAACTGCTTTTGTGGGCATGGTTCTTTTTGATCTTGTGGTTGGAATGTCTCTTGCTGTAATAATAGGACTGGTTTTCAAGTTCGGAGCCTTGGGAGTTTGGATAGGAATGATGACCGGCGTAGTTATAAATGCTTTTGTTCAGTACAAAATTCTCAGTGGCGTGGATATTCGTACATATCTTCGCCAAACTCAGCAAAGACTCAAACAAGAAGACGCTGGTAACAAGCAGGAAAAATTAATAGAGATGCAAGATTTTTAGGGATATTATTAAGTTTTCTCTATCTCTCTGTGTAAGTCTTGTATAAAAATTTCAAGAGTGGAAATTAACGCCTTCTTTCACATTATTCGTAATAAAACACCTTCCTAATATTTAAAATCACCAAGAGATATCCTATACGGGTTCTTTGCCCCAGATTGACGCCTAGAAACCAAAAACACCCGTAGGGGAAATCCAGAAGCAAAATAAAACTCCCGTTCAATCGCACTTGCTGCAAAACAATCCAGAAACCAAGAAATCCGCTCCCCTCAACAAACCATCGCACATCAGCAGGCCCTCAAGGAAACAAAACTCGAAATCAACGAGTAAGCTCGGCGTATCTATCCACTCTGATGCCTCCTCATACGAGCTTGACCTTTCCAACTCATTATATCTCCAGTCAGCTAGCACTTTACAGCATGCCTCTAAGATCATATGATTCTCCAAGGCGCCGAGATTTTCTAGTATCCGCATGAAGGATGAGCCGATCTCAGAGCTCAAGATTCCTTCTTCTCTGGGCACCAGGAGCACTTCGATGGGATTGGACGAGCAGATCGTCATGTCCGAGATAAGAACTAAAGAGAGCAAACTTTTCTCTGGACCGAACCAATATTTGCTAAGATGGTTCGCAGATGACGCGCTCAAAAAGAAATTTACTTTGGCGACGGAAGAGCTGCTCTAGCGAAATCGTGGATCCTAGGCCAGAAAGGCATACTGAGCTCCTAACTAATCTATTTTTCGTAAGCTACGAACATAATTATACTCAACTAATCATTTTCTTTGGGATACTGATAAATCTTTTTTTCAATTTCATATATAAATTGTCAAATGGAAACAAGAGGGAATTCCATTGCGTAGAAATATCTTAATTGTAAACCAACTTTCGTGAGTTTAAACTAGTATTTTTGGATTCTTTGATATTATATTCACTCTTAGAAGAGGGAGATCTTGTCGTTGCTGCAAACGCTCTTGAAGAGGGCATCGAAGTCAGTGATCTTGTGACTAATGGACGAAAGATTATTAATAAAAGCAAGGAAAGAATCATTTTTACGTGTAGCAGAGGTGAGCGAGGTTCTTGGTGTATTTCATACCATAGTCAGTGAACTTGGTGCAGGTCTTCTGGAAAGAGTCAACAGCGGTTCTGAGGCAGCTGAGATCTTCAGGGAGGGAAATTGGGGTCTTGAAGAGAGGAGCACCGACTCTGTTGAGCTTGGCATCGATCTTCTGGAAGATGGTGTCGAAGTTCTTGATGGAGTCGAGTTCAGATTGCATTTCCTTGAAGCTTTGGAGGGTTCCCTTCTTGGAGTGCTTGGCTTGCAAGTAAGCGAGCTTGGCCATTCTGGAGTCAACTTGTTGGGCCTTGGTGTTTCTGGATCCGAAGAAGAATCTGTAGATCCATTGAGACCAGGTGGTGGTCTTCTTGGTTGGGCCTTGGTAGTTGGAGAGGGTGTCAGTGACGAAGGTTTGGTCACCGTACTTCATTGGGTGGGATTGGTCGACTCTCTTGAGGATGGTGTTGTATTGGTCAGCAAGAGTTTCGGTGGTGAGGTCAGCGACGTCAGAGTCTTCCATCCAGGAGATAGACCAGGTGTCACCGAGGCAGGATCCAATGCTCTTTCCTCCAACTGTGTCATCAGGAGGGCAGTAGAAACCCCATGAGCTTTCATCTGGGTTGGCAGCGGTGTGAGCGAAGATGCTGAGGTTGGCTGGGAGGTTGGTGAACATGGAGCCAGATTCGCAAGCTTCCATGTAGAAGACAAGCTTCTTGTACATCTTATTGGTGTTCATGGTCTTGAGGGCACCGAGGAGTTGATCAGCATAGAGATAGTCATCAATGACGGCGATGAGACCAGTACCTCCGTGATCAGCGAAGTTAATGAAAACGTTGTCTTCGGCAGTGCTCTTAAGGACTTTCTTTCCGCCAGTGGTCTTGGAGTCACCGGTGAGGACAGCAAGGAAGTTCTTGGCGTTGACATCAGCACCCTTGTAGTCAATAACACAGCCTTCGTAGACGTCTTTACCGTCTGGTTGGTTGAAAACTTTTCCTGGGTATGGGTTTTCTGAGTCGTTGGCAATATCGTCGTAGGCCATAGTGATAATGTTGTCAGGGTTGACACCATGTTGGATGAGAACATGATAAGCGTGGCAAATATCAGCCTGGTGGCGATAGTTGTAATAGTAGTTGGAGCCAGCCAACAAGACAGCGTGGATATCAGCTGTGGCGATGGTCAAGCAGAGAGCAAGAGCAATAAAGGTTGCGACTTTCATTTCTTTCGAAATTTAATCAAATTATTATAGAAGAATTTGCACGGGCTTTAAATAAAATACCGATTCATATGCTTGAGCTGCTTTAATTAATTTAAAAAACTTCGTAGGCAACGATTGCGTTCCGTTCAACGTCCGAAAAATATGTTTTTCGGAAAAATGGAAAAATGGAACAGACACCATGTTTTTCACAATCAGGCAGCAACGCTCAACAATAGAACATCTGTGAAGTATGGTGGCTGAGTGACAGTATCATTCTTTTTTCCATTGATGTGATCTCTGGAAGAATGAGAGAGCGTGTTGAGGCTGTTCCAAGAGCAACTGAATTTCAGAGAACCAAAGGACTGCTGTATCCTGGTTTTAGCTTGCAATTCTGAGATTTTGCTCAAATAACATGGACATCTAAAATAGTGAGAAACCGAGGTAGGTAAGGCAGAAATCCTCATAACCAAAGCAATCAAAGCAGTATCCATGACTGCTGCTGCATTAAATAACGCAAAGCAATATTGGAATTTGAAAAAGGCGGTTATTCCTTTTTGGAAAGTACTGGTTTTTCGAGGAATTCTAAAGAACACCTCTTACAAGGATAGAAGAGAACACTGAAGGCTAACCTTTAACGTTTCGATCTCTGAGTTTTTCTCTTAACAATAGTTGAAATAAATATTCCTTTCAATTTTTCTCGACAAGAGCAAAAAAATGCCATCTTTCTTCAAATAACAAGTATAAAATTATCCAAATTCCAGCGGAAATGATACTAACTTATCGTTCCTAAAGGACACATTGCTTAGAGACTATTAATATATTAGAAGCAGAGCATATTTCTCACAGAAAAATTTAATTTCTTTTGATTTTCTTGTATTCAACGCAGATAAACTGCATCATATTTTCGTGGTATCATAAGTCTTTCATTTGGCTAGAAGAAGGGTTTCCTAACCCGTTTCCTTAAAATCCTCGCCTCAGTCCAGAGATCCAGAAAATATAATTTTTGATCCGAAATTTTAGGAAAAAGATTCATTTTACTCAGTCAAGACTCATGGAATGATATTCTATTCAACTTCTGGTCCAATTAGGAAGCTTGTTCCATCAGGGGTAAATATAATATTGCTGAGGCTTCAGCCTACAATTAGTTAAGAAGGCCCATTAGTATTGCGAAACATATTTTGATTCGCAATAGTACTATTTTAAAAATGCAATGTGTTCATGAGTTAAGAAATAAAAATACTTAAATACGATATTGGTTCTGGAAACCATATGAAAGCTGCCCTGTTCTCAGGACTTGGATGCAACAAATTTCAATTTTGAAAATTCTAAGTTGAGAGCCATCATTAACTGCGATCCCGTGAATAAAGACAAAAGGAACAAATCAATTGATTTGGAAAGATTTTTTAACCGTTACAAGGCATTGATTGAGAGTGGGCCTAAGGAATCGAATTTAAGTTGGATCTATTCCATTCATTCGAGAAAAGAGAGTCTCCTACTCTGTATTGGCAATAATTCTAATCTCATGGCTCAAATAGGAACACTCAAATGTCAATAATACAATGATTGAAAAAAAAAGAGAGAGTAAACTGCTGAGAATTCTGAGGAGTTTGCACAGTTCAGGGGTTACAGCTTCGAAAAATTAGTTTGATTGATCAAATAACTGATAACATCGAAGAAGAACTCAAAGTCAGCTGCCGCCAACCGCAAGTATTGACGGTCTCATCTAATTGATCTGGAAAATTCTCACTTAAAATAAAAAAGTGAAAAATCTCGAAGTTTTAATTGAAAATTAAATGGTAACTTTTTGAAAGAAAAAAGAGTAAGTTGGTTAGAATTATTGTGAAATCAGATTATAAAATGCGAATAGCTTGTTGTAGCTAGCTTGAAAAATCAGTTTCTTGTTTATCATTGGAATTTTATCATGCTCTAAGGATATTTATAAAAAAAAAAAGAAGCATGTTTTACATTTTTATGAAGTAAATACAAATTTGCTAATAAATCTAAGCTGATGTACTGAGTTCGCAACCACTAAGAGATACCTGGATTTTTCATATCATGATGAATTTAGTTTTGAACCATTTTGAATTTAACTCTACTCTGGATGTCTAGTGATCAAAAGGATTATTTCTCATGAATGAGTTAGTGACTTGAAAGGTACGGAAGTCATTTCAGGCCTTCTGCCATAATTTTCATTGTCAGAGTTTAGTGATTTAGAGCTACTTTTTCCTTCTCAAATAATAATTGAATAATTTTATTGTCCATTACCTAACCCAAAAAGAAGGCAGTTTATCCAAAGTTACCATGTCAATCAAAACTTTATTGAGATATCACTTGTATTCTATATGATTTCTCTGTTGTCCTGAAGGAACCTTTGTGTTTATATCATGAGTTTTGAAAGAATAAGAGAAAAATCTTAGCAATAGCAATACTGTTCTTTAGCATTGAATCGAGAAATAGACCTATTTCATGCCGAGCCTCCGTGGAGCTTTTGCTGTTTTCATAAAGAAGCGGATAATCTGATTAAGACCAATAAGGCTAACACTTTGTAGACAAGAATCTCTCTCTATCTCCTACGTTTTTATTTTATCCTCGTAATAACCTAATTTCGAAATTATCAAAATGAAAATCGTCATTAGTTATTTTGGCTGTAAAGGTGATGAAGGAAGGTCTTAAGCTGATCATTCATATTATTCACCATGACCCGATGAAATTCTATCTGCGAATATTAACAAATTTTGCCAAAAGCCATCGATAGGTATATAATTTGTTGTTTTAAAAATGAATTTTTGTCTTTCTAACTTTTACTGGGACCCATGCCTACCGTTGCTGCGAGAATAACCTCTAATAATCATTCAAATTAGTACATTTCAAATCTGAGCTCATACAAAAAGAGACTTTGCATGAACCTCCACTCGATATTTTTACATCTTCTTCGGTTTTTCTTAGGACTAATAATTGACTTTATGAATGGGAATCTGACCTAATGAAAAATCCCATTTTTTAAGAGTTGGACCTCTAAAAATTAGCACAGCTATATCAAAAGTCAAATCCGATCAAACGAAGCCTCTAAAACTAAAAATCATATTTTATATCCATCATCAGCACAAGCAAAACACCTTATCTTTATCAAATTCAAGTCTTCCATATCCGACCTAGTCTCCTAATCTGTACAATGATGAAAGAAAGGATTTGATTCTTAATTTTTCTTTTTTAATTTTACTATTACTCTTCTATTATCCATAATTATGAATAATGCACATAAGCGTATGTGGATCACTAAGTTCGAACCCTGCCAATGAGTTCCGACTCTATTAGCTTTCAATCCTATTTCCCTTAAACTGATCAATAGTAGCATTCATGATATACCACAATATTACCAAGAATTCACTCTCAGTCATCGAAAAGTGTTGAGTGTTTTAGAGTGTCTCCTAAATAACCTCAATTCGCTTCCAAAATGAACAGAAATTCTCTTGAAGCAATAAGGGAAGTAATGTGCTCTTGCTAGTATAAACTTTCAGCTGAAAACGATAATTAGTTACAAGCTTTGCAGCTTTCAGTAGATTAGGAAATAATATTAAACACTTTACTCAAGGCAGAATACCAACCAAGCGTATGTTCTAACTATAAAATTACATTATTATTATCATTGGAATAATTCATTCTTTTTTAATTTTCTTCCTTCTTATTCCTGCCTTGAATAAACTTGAGTCAGGTTTAGAGATGCCACCCTTGTCCTTATTTTCTGATACCTCCTCATCCTCATCAGGCATAATTAGCGCTTCAATGGACACACATTCAAAATCCGAGACGTTCAGAGGCTCAACCAAATCAGATCCAGTTTGCTTAGAATTTAATTTTTTAACTTCATTCTTCTGCTCGTTATAATTAGCAGCTATTGCGTTAGTTTCCTTTTCTAAGCTGGCAGCTGGTGACACTTCATCTGTCTGTTGTGAGTTCAAGCTGTTTTGAGACTGTTTTCCTTTTAGACTTGCAGTCGCATCCACTAGAGGCTTATTTGAGATTTTATCAGAATTTATATCCTTGACTGTGTCGGATTCAGAATTTTGCGGTTCACTGCTTTGTTGCTGCAGATTTTGAGATTGCAGCATCCTGCGAGCAGTTTCACTAGTCCGTAGCCACTTTTCGAACTCCTTTTGGCATTGATGATAATAGAGCTGGAGAGACATGGTCATCAGAGAGTCAGCTCCCATACCGAGTGGCATGGTATAAGGTGAAGCGCCTGCCATTCCACTAGCAAATGGGTTCGAGAGGTGAGCTGTAGATGCTAACGGATTCCAGAGATGAGCATCATGGTAAGGAGGAATAGAATAATTGTTGGAGCTCAGACTTCTATTGGAAAATGGAAGGACTGGTGTGAGATGCTCGGTGTCGTCTTTTGGCTGCGTGCTGGGCTGAACGGAGCTGGTTGGAGAGTTGGAATTCATTTTTTGAGCGGGAGCAAGAAAACGTGATTTAAAATCCAATTAATTGATAAAATAGAGTTGACTATTCATCACTGGTCCGCTCAGGTTCGAAAGTGTATAAGGAAGCTAATCAATTAATTAATTAAAACTGGTTCGATTCAATTAGTGAGCTAATTAAAGTGTTTTATAGTGCTTCCAGAAGTCTAAGGATCACATTTCTAATAAAGAAGCTCAACAGCGTACGGAACGGTTTCATTCCAATAGTTCTAGCAGAGATGGAAGCTCTGAACGTGACTCGTTGTGGGATAACACAACTTTCAATAATAAATTTTCACATTTTGGTTTGAATTTAAAACTAATAGCTTGATGGTAGATGATGGTAGTCGATTTTTCTTGAGAACCTGCTAGTTGAGTGCACAAGCACCTTAGAATCATTCACATAGGACTCAAAGCGATCACTTTAGCGAGATTTGATTATTTAGAGTTGAAATATTAATTCATTAGCATTGCGCTATATAAAATTAGAAAGTTAGGGTTTATTGAGCCTTTAAGGTCTTGTTATGTGGTGGACAGAACAATAAGACATCTCATTGTGACATAAGTTTATGTTCTAGTGATATTTGAAAGAGGTTATGCTATTTTGTTTCATTGATGCGAAAAATATAAAAAGGGTATTAATTTCAGAGGTGTTTGAATATTGATTAGTGCTTTCTAATTTGAGTATTCTTTGGAGAGACACACATCACTTGCAATTTGATGAAAAAGCTTGATAGTGTTGTAGAGTCTTTGAACTGAAGTAGCTAGCTGTGATGCTTGTCACATTCTAGCTCAATTTTATAGATGCGAGCAATGTTAGTAATTTGTTTAGGAATACATGATGCATTATAGTAGATAATTTCAGGCTTTTCATGCTTTTCATAGAAAAGTTGGTGCTCTCATAAAGACCTTTCCATCGCTTCCGACATAGAGAGGCTCCTGACTCAAAAAATGAATGAATTTTGAGAATGAGCGAACTGTAAAATATATTGATTTTCTCTCAATTCAGGTTTTTCACTCAATTTAGGTTTTTTTCGTTGTTGGAAACGGGAGTTTTCAGGAGATTTCGATCTATACAGAGGTTTAGAGGTTTGTTTCTTTGCATCTAAAAGGCAATGTTGGTTACCGAATTATTTTTCATAAAGTGCTGATATTAAAACACATCCTCCAAGGCTGAGTTCGAATGATCGCAGAAATGGCTAGCTATCATCTAATCTGAAAGATCACATTAGGTTTAGCTGAAATTCACTGCTATCAAAGTTAGCTTTGCATACAAAAAGAGTCTCATCAACAGAAAGGAGTCATGATACCCTAAGCGATGTTATTAATTATTGAGCAAAATCGCATACGTAGAAGGAAGACAACGAGGTGATCATATACTAATTGTCTTTGTGACATCCTCAACATGTGATAAGTAATGAGTCTTCACAACAATGAGAAATTTTGTTGTGGGGAAAACAAATAAGTATGAGGTACACGCAGATGTAATACCATTCTCATCATATAGGATCCACTTTCCTGTCAGACAAACAAGAGCTAATATCACCAGTTCATTAATTGTTCGTGAATGTCCAGTGGAATTAACAAATTCTAAGGAATATCGGCCATCAGTTTAATAATACAAATTTTTTGCCATCAAATTTGATTTCTTATTTTCAACAAAACTTCCACTAAATTATATACATCACTGTATTTCCCCCTGAAATCTAACTATGAGACATTGTAATTAATTGCTGTAATGAAATTAATTTAGAGTAAACTCTTTCGATTACACAAAAAGAAGCAACTACAAATGTTTAGACTCTATCAAACAGTAGCTTGATTGATGTGAATAGTAAGCGACCTTTCTCAGAAACCAACCCAATCCCATCGTCTCTATTTTTTCAGTTTCTTTCTCCCAGCATTTGATTTCTGAGATTTTGTATTCCTTTTAGCATTTTTCCCTTTTGCATTTTTTCTACCACGAGTTTCCTCCTCATCATCGAAAAGGTCATCAACCGATTCTCGCTCAAAATCTGAATCCATAATATCATTTACATCAAAGATAAGTAGACTTGGGTCTAATTTCACAGTCATACTCATCTGACCAACAGTATCTTTTCCACAAGACGGCGTAGCCTTTCTCTCTTCATTCTTTACATTAATATCAGCTTGTTTTGAGTCACTAGTCTGAACTTCACAGTGTGTTTCTATTTCTTCTTCTTTAACCTTCAGATTTAACTTCGACCTTGCCTTTCCCTCCCCTCCAACTCTATTAGCTTCCTTCTCAGTATTCACGTCTCGAGAGACAGGAGCTCCAACTCCAGATAGGCTGGTTAGCTGCTGTTGGACCCTTTTTGCAAGTTCTGCTCGCTGACATTTCTGAAGCCAGGTCTGATACTCGAATTGATTTTGCATAGAATAGAGTTGAAGAGTCATATTAATAAGAGGATCCATAGACATGGTATTTGTCGTGGTATTTTGAGTTAGATATGGAGACATTCCTCCAAATTCACTTCCTAATGGCCTTCTTCTTTGCAGTAAGTGCTGCCATGGCAGTCCGCTTTGAATGCTAAATGGATCATACCATAAACTACCGAAACTATTGCGATTTTGACTGAAAATTTGATTTGATCGTGGTAAAAGTTGGTCGTTTCTGCTGGTTATTCCAAGGTAAGGCAGGTAATTATGGTGCTGTGGATTTGGTATCATGGGTGCTTTTAAGTTCAAAAGAAGATTCAAAATTTAATTCCGAATTAATATAATTCAAAGCGGCAATCGGTGTATACTATTGGTTCGTCACTGGATTTATTAAAGAACTCACTGATCTAACTTTTCGAAGAAAATAGAACAAATTTTGGTTAAAATGCGGTTCTTTGATTTAAATTCCCAATTAAAATTTTATTAAGCTCGAGTGGGCCAAGAATTCGAAAATTTGATTTTGAGTATTTACGATCCTTGGGACGAGTCTCTGGCAGCAACAATTCTTATTTGAATAGGTGACTTATTCAGGCCTAACTACACTGATCCCTTGAGATCCCAAGCCATGACATCTTGGATTTATTAATAATACGTATTTTCGCTTAAAACGACTTTGTTCTCGAGCGACTCGACTAAACGTGTTGATTCTAAATTACATTAGGCAACGTGTTATTCGCTATAGTATTGTATATATGCATTTTGAGCTGTACATTGTTCAGGACGATGGATGTTTCCATTTTATTGTAACAATACATGATAGGCCTTTAAAAAATTGCTGCATTGTAATGTCTTTCCTGAACGGACTCACTTGCAGGTTTTAGGCAGAGTGTGTCTTTGACATTGGTTTTGATTAGCTTTGAAAGGAAAAAATTATCTAAAATTTTATTTCATTAGACTCATACATAAGAAAGTATTTCCCGATTCGAAAGGAGATCGCTTAGCTTCCCAAAGTGAAACAAAGTTAGCTAGGTGGTAATAAATTGCTTCAGGCTCCCTTAGCTGAGGAGATTGTCTCCTCTTTTTGCTTAGAGGCGATGTATCAACTTGCTTTTTTTGTTTGTTAGCTTCTAATTGGTGGTTTTTGACCTTGAAATCAAAAGATCTGTTTTTAAGTTTCCAAATTCACTACTGTTCTGCATGGCCTCTAGTTTCTAAGATGATCTCACACTTCGAACTCACTAAATCCTCTCACTCTTCATTAGGATAATCATTAAATAGTCTCCTAGGTTGGGTAGCTATTGTAACAGCTTAGAAGCACTTACTATCATGACCATCCAAACATGAATGTTACATGCAAGGCAGCTTGCACGTCTTATTCTCAATAACGTAAAATTTTGATCAGTTAGCTGTAGTGAAAGAGTTAGACCCGCTCCAACTTGTATTGAGAACTACTTTTCTTCATTCATTCATATTAACAACTTACATAATATGCTTGACTTCAGCTAACTTTACTAAAAGTTGCGTTGATAAAGGTTGTCTCCGAACATATCAACACGGAAAAAGAAAATGACAAGTGAGTGTATTTTGTGGGTATTTTTTTGTTGCATGGATAATTCTGGAAAATAGAGCTATTCTGCTGTGGGTTTTCTACAACTCTTAGGTTGCGACTCGCGATTCAACTCATAGAGCAGTCTTATCGTGATACAAATACTATTTCGGATATATTGTGTCGGATGATCTTAATTATCAATCAGCATGCAAATTTGTGTAGGAAAAAGAAACATACTTACCATCGACAGAGACAATCCAAAGATAGTCTCATTAGTCGTTCAAAATCCAAACATCTGTCAGGAATTTGCCTCATAGACAAGCATGATTCAGCTGTTCAGTGTCCTTAATGAAATAATTTTGATTGATCTCTTATACACGTACACAAAGGTGAGAGTAACTGGAGCAACTTCCAATATTTAATATCCTTCTCCGTTTAAAATCATCATAGCAATAAGTTTCCTTGCTAAACTGATGGTGAAATATGAGAGAGAGAGAAAAATAAAAAAAAATTGAGACCAATATTCTTTTTTCTTCATGTTGGGGGAGAATATAGCAACATACAGAGTGAACTGTATTCGAAATTCCGTTTAAAATTTACATTGCTTTAAATGAGCAGTGCTTCCAAATCTCTGAAAGCATGGGGAAAAAATATGAAAGAATTTGATGATAATTTAGGATTGCTGAGAAAAATCAAAAATTTTAGTTAGGAAAACTATTTCTCTTTTTACTGGAAATGGAAAATTGGTTGCTTTCGCCATAGAGTTGAGGTCTCACTGTTATTTAACATTTATTAGTGCATCCGAGACAGTAGTTCCTTACTTTAATAAATAATCCAATGAGATATTTAAAAAGGATAAAGCTCATCGAACATTATTTGCGTTTCCTTAATTCGAGAGCAACTTGGGGCAGTTCTCATTGAGAGGAAATGTAATTTCATCACTTTGAGAAGTTATCTTTTACATCAGGCTGCTTCTCAAGAAAATTCAACTTTTCTTCATCATTTGTGGGACAAGAAGAGAGTTCAGGGAACACTAATAGTGGTGCGTTAATACACGGACAAGACTATCGACCGAAAAGGCTCTTAACTATTTCATTACTGCTTAATTAAACTTTAAGCATGCTGGATTGCATTTCAATGTTCATTTGAGGAATAATTTTCTAAAACAAATCAAACTTGAGATTTTGTGTAATAAGTGAATAAAGGATGCGAATAAATTTATTCACAACCTCAAAGAAAAATAAACAAACCAATGCATATTTCTTAAAGTGACACAAGCTATTGAGAAGGAGTGAAAAGTTGATTTTCAGGATTTTCATTTTCAATTTCTGAAAATCCAAGAATTTTTTCCAGCTTATTTCTAAAATTTTTGAACCTAATCTCGTCTGAATCGATCGTAATTCCACCATCTATTGTTGATTCTACATCAAGAGCTGCTTTCGAAGAGTCCTCCGGACAGCCTTGACACAAGTATTCCATCATTTCATAAACCTTGTCTCTAGAGTGTCCCACAATAAGCTAGAGTAAAAATGAAATTTACTTCATGTTATTCATTTCTTGAATGATTCTAATTTCTTTATTCTTCCTGAAACCAATGAGCTCCCAAACATCTTGATAAATCTGGTCTTGCCATTCTTCTGTTACTCTTAATTGCTGTTTAGGCTGGATTCCCATCAGAAAATCAGTTTTAGAAAATATTGTACTTGCAATGGCTCCGATATTTCCGATGTGCATTGACTTGAATGTGACCCTTCCTTCCGAGTTTTTTCTTTGGTTCGCCTGATGTGTTTTAAAAGTTCGCTGGTCAAATTTACATCAATGCTCTAGAAATCAAGTTTCAAAAGTTTACTATTGGTCTCTTTGGAAGAAATGATGAGAATAGCTTATGACGCCGGCCTTTTTATCATTGGTTATTCTTTGGAATTGATACATGTTTAGCTTGATAAAGCAAATAAATTATAGCAGGATAAAGGACGTAAGTATACCTGTCTCAAGAAAGAAGTGATTTTGCTATGTCGATAATAGCGCGGTAGAACGAGCGACTCGAAGGCCTTGGGATCATCAATTTTGAAATAAGTTCCATGATCGCTCCAATGGATGATCTTCTCAAATTCTGCTGACTGTGAATCATCTATGTAAGCGAAAGGAGAAGCAAGTTTACTTGCAATATGGTATAGAGCTTCTCTAAAAAATTGGATTTGTATCTTCGTTGAATTTTATGTGATATTGGTAGGGAACCAGCTAGAAGCTCTTGCATGGAACTACAAAAATTTTATAAGATTATTGATTTTCGCCAAAGTTTGCTCAATCCCGAATTTAAGTTTCACTTAATTTAATTTTTTCGCTTAATTTCAAGAAATTAACGTCCACCGATAGTCAGCTCCTTTAGGAATGAATTGATTATATTTCAGAGATTGACACCTTCTACAAAAATTTTATTAGAGAGTTTATCGAACCAGCTAACTGAATTTCGTAAGCTTGGTTTCAGGAAAAGTTATAATTAATTTTTCAGAATTCATCGACCACAGCCAAGCTCTAAATGGTTCTGGATTAATGATACGCTGAATTTTAATTATGGGCTCTCTCGAATTTGATGAAGTTATGAACTTTTTGAAGTTGAAAGCTTATCGAGCATCTGCTGCAAGATGAGACGATGCATTCAAACACAATTTTCTGAGTTCAAATTGAGGAAGGAAGGAAATTGATTGGGTTATTGAGCATTTTCGCTCAGTAATGAGCATAATTAACTACAACAAAGGCTTTTCTAAGGGAAGCTTTCCGGCCTTTTGCCATCAAGGGCTTCTATAAAGGGGGTCTCTTCTAATGACATGATGAAAGGTCGGGTTTTCATGACTGCTAATTATTTGCTACTCATCGAAGTTTTCAGAACAATCGTGTTCTTTGAGATAGGTAAAAAAATTTAAATGATAAACACCCATATTACTCATACTGATGATTATTTTAATTTTTCGCATAGAATTAAAGGTATATTTCATGTTTATCCAAGTTTTCGTTCAGAGTGCAAAGCTCAGGAAAATAAAGCTCTCCACTCTGAAACCATAGTAAACATCTTGATATATCATAGCAAGGGCTCACAAAGGCCGATTATTGCTCACCTTTATTAAGTAACGGAATCAATACATTTCATGAAAAATAGAGCCTACATACACAAACTTTAGAGATTAAAGTCTTCAAACGTTAAGTGCTGAGCCTGCTCCCTAAAATTGAGCGAGTTAAAGCAAATCTTTCATGAAAAATCTAATAGAAGAAGCACATTTCTATTGATTATCGAGTATTAATATTTCTATGTTGCTTACCGCACAGAAATTTCTACAAACTGGATTATTGATGGTAGAGGGATTAATCCGTCAAAGGAAGGACAAGACACTTTGGATAAACCTCATCTTTCTAATGATTTCTTGCAACAACATGGCTCCTACTTGCCTTTACCCTCTTTATTCCAATGACTTTGTTTGTTCAATCGTTATTTGGTCATGTTATCATGAAAATGAGAGCATAACATCCACCTTTCCCCTTCTGAGGATGATAGCGATATTTGATAAATTTTCCTTGATAAATTCATGCTTAATGTAAGAGTAAATCCTTTAAAAGTTAGAAACAACATGCATCTGCATATAGACTGCTGCCAAGTGTTTATTGTTAGTTTTCTTGCTAATTACATTGGAGAGCTGAAAATTTCGAGATTTGGGAGTCTGTTATTTACCGATAAAGCAAGCTGATGTTGCAAGACCTTTTGAAGAACAAAATTCAAGAGTTTTGGAAGATTGTTGCTTATTTACCTCGTTTCGGCGTGTTTTTCGAGAAAATGGGCTTCCATGTTTTAATATCAATCACTTTTGCGCTTGTATCCCAGGAGCAAGTACCCAGCATATCTCCCTTTGGTGTCCACTTGATCGACGAAATGTTGACTAAAGCATCAAATTTAAGTTATATATTCCAGAAAGACAAAGGCAATTGTTACATGAGTGCAGTCCCTTTCCGCAACTTGTTACTATATTGGGAACTCGTCGATCGAAAATTTGAATTCTTCCGTCATCGTCTCCGGCCGCAACCAAATTTCCATCACTTGGGCATAAATCGATGGTTCTCACTCCTACAGCGCGCTGTTAAACTATGAACAATTTCGAGAAATAGTTACCTTTTTCGGAGTGTAATTGAAGTGGAGTGGTGAGAGAAAACATTTTCTTCTCGATGTCAAACATATTTAATTTGCTCATTTCGTATTTGACGAAAAGCGTGGGATCTCCAGAAATCACGCTCCATCTACACCGAGCGTAAAGATCTATTTATTATTATGTGAAAATTACGAAAATGAGAGCGATTACCTGGCCGAAATCTCAATTGCAGTATTAAGTGATATTTGCAGTCATTAGAGTTTACGTCTGTTAATACGCAATTTCCCTCAATATCGATCGAGGTCACTATAGCTCCACTTGGCTCAAAATCAAGATTTGAGATTTCTCCTTCTAATTGATTCAAGTTAAGCTACTCTACCTTTAAGATAATTTATATTTACTATGCGCCAGCTGCCAACGCGCTTTCTTCCGGAGCGAAACTAACCCAGAAGCACCATAATTGATCTCAAACAGGTGAAACAAATATTTTTTCGTCACAGACATCATCGCCATGAGACTTCTCCTCGAGCAGTAGGCAAAATCGCTTTCTCCTGAGCCTGACGAGAAGAATACTCATTTCAAAATGTTAAGAATAACTTACCTCCTTCTATTTCTTCAAACGCGAACACTTTATGAATTTTGTTTTTATTTGATCTGTTGAAGATTGCCATAGTTGCGCTCCGCTTGGATTGATACGAAGAAACGAGGAGATTAGTGTTTGGAATGCTATTTACAAATGAGCTGCCCATGACTGAATTTCACATTAGGTTAGTCATCAAAGAAGGTAAATTTTACATTTTGAGCGTGTTAGCCTCACACCAGGAAATGTTGCGTATTCTTGGTCCTTTTGGAAGTCAAAGAGACTAATTAGGTTTTCATTTTGCGAGCACCACCCGAATAATGATGGATTATGTTCAATTTCTAATGGAGTAGCAAAGATTTAAGTTGAAAAAAGGGAAGATAATTAATTTATTACCAATTTTCTCCTGGGATAGTGGTTGCTCTATTGGGTTGGTAGAGAGTTCAGCTCGGAGTTCTTGAAAACTTGCCCTAAGATTCTCAATCTCCGGAAAATTCGGAACATGTTTGCTGAAGACACCAGGGGATGATTCACAAGTGGATTCTGAGATATTTGAGCTCTTTTTGAATTTTGAATCGAGAAGTGGCATAAGGTCAAACCCAGCAGTGTCAGTGCTGTTAAAATGAGACAAAGAAGCGAACCCTATCTTTCCGTCGCTTATTTCGAAGGATTCGATTAGGATGGCTCTAGGATCGAGAGCATAGAGACGACTGAGTTCCTTTATGAAGAGAGTGGCAGCTATGTCATACTGAGTGCTCGTAACCGTGGGTAATGTGAGATTCAGCACTCTAATTGTATGATGTTCTTGGGTTGCCTTTGAGATAGCCTGAAATGTGAGATAGCTGTTGCTGACGGTATCAAGCACAAGCGTTTTCTTATAGTACGAGCTTCTAAGCTTCGGTGGTATTGCGTCCTTGGGCTTTACCAACATATAAACGCTCTTTTATTTTCACAAAATGCTTTTTGATTATTAACGGTACCGCACATCGAATTTTGATATTAACTTGAGTAATGAGGGAATTTTATTTCATTATTTAGGAAAATTAGAATAACTATAAAATTCGGTTCAAGCTGTGACCAGCGTAACCTTTAATAAATTTTTGTTATTATTTTATTCTTGACGAATACATGAGATGAGATTTATTTCCCTTTAAATTATTAAAGAGAATTTGATTTTAGCAGCAAATGTTTGAAAATACGTAAGTACATTATTTGTGTCAGTGGAACGCTATATATCTATTTGATATATGAGCTAGGATCGTAAACAGAATACTGAGCATTTCTCTGATTGCCTTTGGAGAGCCGATCTTCGGAGTAGCTCTATGAATGTGTTGTTGCGCCCTTCTTTTTGAAAAAAATCGCATCAACCTCAATGTTAAGCTTCACCTCTTTCTTGAGAATATTCTTCAGCAAGGTACATAGCTTGCAGCGAATTCACTGAGAATTCTGAGAAAAACGATAATTTCCTTTCGGAAAGACTCGCGGGACATAGCTTCGAGTTGTTCAGTCGTTTAATCAAAGAAAGTATCAGCTCTCCTATTTAATGCCTTTAATTTTATCTTTGATTTGTTGAAATGTGGATATCTTTGTATGCTTTTTATCAAAAACTTCTAACATTCTCTCAAATTCACAGCTTTTCGTTGAATACAAGATCAAGTCACTAGCTGCAAACCCGCTAGGTCGCTTCTTTGAAATGTTTTCTTTCTGATGTTGCGGCCGAGCAGGGGAATCTAATCTTCATAAGCAATAAATTTCCTCTTTTATTGCTGAAATGGGGTTAAATCGAGACACCTGCCTAAAAAAAGGAAAACTGATCTCGACAATATGAAATGGAAACAAATTACTTCATGGAATGATGGAATGCAATTAGAAATGAATCGAAGATATCGAATTTCGTGAGTTTAGACTGGTAACCGATCTCCTTAGAGCCAGCTTGGCAAGTTGATAAAATTTTCTAAGAGTAACTCACAGAAATCACTATCTTGCTCCACAAATTTTGAAAATTTCATTGCTACAGACCGCAGTATCAGATAGTTCCTAGTTACAATGAGCCAGCCTCTGAGAGAGATATTGCTTTGAATTGAAAATATATATTAGCAAAGGATCCGAAGTAAATTTTATGCAATTTATGACTGCGCTCGCAAGCTGAAATAAATGAAAACTGCTCGAAGAGAGAAAATGAAGAAATGCTCTCTCTGCATGACAGATGTCAAATAAGTTTAAAGCATAGATTGTCCTATATTCTGTATATCAATGCAAATCTGATCAACGCAGAATGGAAGCACACCTACTCAACACCAAATATCCCGAGCTTCTCTTGTAAATCCAAATGATTTTAAGGGATTTCTACAAAAACGATTCCTGAAATGTATTTAGTTACAGTTAGAGGAATATAGCATCAGAAGCGAATTCTTCATTGTGATTGGTTGGTTACTTTGAAATTTTTGCTGAAATTCAATTGGATAGCTCGAAATCTGGTCAGAAATAGCAATGTATTAATATCCAGAACAAATAATTGTGAAAGTATTACTGCATAACCTAAAACAAGAAGTCAACTTCGGTTGAGACGTCTCAATTGCGTGTGTGCATGCTTGAACAGACATCCCGAGACCTACGCACAAACACAAAGAAGCCAAAATTTGGTTTCAAGGGCACAACGATTAGGCGGACAAAGAAAAATTTAATCTATCATTGTGAATTGAATTGCGAGCAATGCCAAGGAGTCTGCATTCTGACAGAAGAGTTCTACGATAAAGCAGCTAATTCCAAAAATTTTAAGGACATGTTTGATCCCAAATATCACAAAGTCTTGGTGAAAGAACTTCAAAAAGCTGGAATAGCTCCAGAGACAAACGGAGTATGGCGACCATTTGAAGATTTCGTAGCAGCCTCCGAAGAAGCTGATGCAAAAAAACTTCAAATTGAGACTCTAGGCTATGATCCTGAAAGTACGGAGTCCCTTTCAAAAAAGATGAAGGCGAAAGTGAAGAAATTGGCAAAGAGAGACGAAGAGCAAAAGTTATCGGAAGAAGAGTGGGTAACTCAAGAATATGGAAAGAAGGAGTTTAAGGATGACTTAAAACTGTTCGCAAAACGTTGGAAACTCAACATTGAGGGAGTGGGTAAAGACAATATTCAACATCGTCATGAAGAAGTTGGGTATAGAAGGCGAAAAAAGAGTAGATTCCTAGTGGTTGGGACTAATATCAAAGGGACACTACCTGTACATGAGCCTGACAGATATAACGTACAGTCTAATCGACCAAATCATAGGGAGAACAAACTTGCCATAATGGAGTTCGCAACAAAAGATTTTGTGCTCGAAACGGAAGAATACCAGGAGTCTGAAATCCTCCAGCGCTTATTAGCAGCTAATTGAAGGATAAGTAATAAATTTCATATATCTATCAGACTTGATGCAATTTATCTAAAATGGATAGTTAAATTGATTAAGTTTCTCTTCATAGCATTATATTGATGATTTTAAACCTTCAAATATTAGCTAAATCGAAAGTTAAGTCTCTGATGCTCTTAAGCCTGTAGTAGTAGATAGCTATTGCCAGTATGATATCCCTCGATTTGAAGATACACTGGAGCTATTGATCCAGATTTCAATAAGTTTCTTTTACACATGATTGCAATAATAAGGGTCTTTCTCATTATGCAATAGAAACTTTCGAGTCCATTATCTGTAGGGTTGGTAAATTGGTTTTCTAAGACCTTATCTCATTGATTAGAATCAGAAAAATATGAAAATCGGTAAATCATTGGGACTTATGAAGACTTTGATCTAATGGATGTTGGTAATATCTCAAATTCAAGTCCAACTCTGCTTGAGAATCAAATAAAGGTAACTAATTCTTCATTGGTCAAAGTATAGCATGAACATGACTCGAAAAATACATCATTAGCGACGATTTTATCAATAGATGAAGTCTTTTGCCAAATATCTTATCTATTTCTAGCAAGCGAGGCCGGTCTTATAGAGTCTGATGTTACAATTTGCAAATATAAATCCAATTGGCTGATAGAGGGATAATCCCGGTAGAACCAATAAAAACTTGGATTTTAAACTGATTAGCAATTTCTATCAGATTTCTATTTCAGCTTAATTACGATTGGCTGCTCAGAAATTCTCCAATCAATTCAAACTTGCCTTTTTAATACTGATCAGATCCCAAAGGGTTTATATAGGTTGCCGAAATTGTGTAATCATATACAAATAAAACAAAAACAAATCAATTTCACTCAAGCCAACCATTAATATGACGTCCATCATTGAACAAGCTACCAGAGACCTCAGAACAACCACTAGGAAGTCAAAGTTCGGCTCCAAGGGCACCACCATGAGAACATCAAATAAAGCCAAAGCTCACGTTCATCCATACGATTTGAATTGCAAAACGTGTCATGGACCTTGCATCCTTTCCAATTTCTACGACAATGAAGCCAATTTCAAAAAATTTAAAGACATGTTCGATCCTAAGTATCATAGAAACATCGTCCAGAAACTTCAAGAGTTCAATTTCTTAGCAGCTTCGGGAGAAGAAGCTAAGACAAAAGAGATGAAAGCCGAGACTTTAGGCTATGACCCTGAAAGCACTAAGTTCCTTTCTCAGAGACAGAAGGCCAAGATGAGGAAATTGGCGAGAAGAGAAGAAGAAATAAAACTAGTTGAAGAGGAATTAGTGACCACTGAGCTTGGACATGAGGAGTTTAGAGAGGCTCTGAAGCTGGCTTTAAAGCAAAGTGAACTTGGTGAACTGTTGCGTCACTCCCATCAAGGAAACAATCACAAAAAGCAAAACAGAATTCTTGTTGTTGTTGAGGATAATGTTGAAGGAACACTTCCGATGTATCAACCAGAGAGACACGTGAATCGTCCGGATCATAGAGGGGAGAAACATGCTATAATGGAATTTGAAGCAACACAGCCGGTGTTTGTAACTGATAATGATCGAGAGGAAGAACTTCTCATTAGTTTGATGGCTGATTAAGCGATTTGTGATTTAAATGTTACTTTCTAATATGTAAGTTTTTCATATTCATGGGTGTATTTATATTACATTACTAAATATGAATAGCAGTGCCTCATGGTTCTTCCTGAGAAAACCCTCAATCTGACTCCTTAAATCTGCGGAGGAAAAGTGAAAATAATAATAGTTTGGTTAGCTATGTTAGATCCCACAATTTAGCAAGAGTGTCTCTCTGAATCTGGAAATTGACGATAAAGATCATTATTTTTGATATTTTCCAATCTTGATGGAGAAAGAGAGCTTAACATTTTATTTCTAGGGAAATCAATCATAAATTGTTGAGTTAGTTAATCATTTGAAAGCCTGAACATCAGAAAAGATGTAACTGGTTTTGAACTGTTTTTCTGATTTGTATCGGCTTCTGATCAGTATCCAATCACAAGCTATATCCTCTCTCAACTCACGCAATAATCAGAGAGATTGATATAATCACAAATTCGAGTCAGAATTAAATTAATTAGATGCAAACTTGCCTCACTTGTTATAGCGAGAAACCGCTGATCCTCCTGCACGACAACTGTCAATTCTGCTCACACTGCATAACTACTTGGATAGAAACACAAATCATTCAAAACCTTCAACAATTTACCCTCTCCATCACCTGTCTCACCGAAAATTGTGGAAAAAGCATCAAAGTCGAAGAGTACTTTTCTCATCTAACATCTGATGAAATTGAACGAATAAACTCAGCTCTCTATGCCAGATACCTCACCCGAACTCCGGATATCTTATTTTGTTCTCAGAACGGATGCAAATACGCTGGATTTACTACCAATGATCAGTTTGGATGTAAAACGCCGTTTATTTGCGAAAGCTGTCATGCGAAATGGGAACATCCTTTAGTTGTTGGCACTTCTGATAGCATTCGAATGAAGTTTATGAACTTCATTGTTACAGAATTCATGTCAAAGAAATGCCCAAAGTGTAGTGTTCCTATCATGAAGAAGGGTGGTTGCGATCATATGACCTGTACGTCCTGTAATCATGAATATTCTTGGAGAAAAACCCATTACCGTGGTTGGAAATTTGTTGGCAACGTATCAACGATTATTGTTGCCGGATTATCGATCGTGTACTCAAAATCAATATATGCCTTTGGAAAAAGGACAGCCCAAAAACTTAGGCAACCAGAATTTTACTCGGCGAGAGCGAAAACGGCTGGAGGTTGGATTTTGGATATACTTACCGCCGATGCTTGGATAACTTGGCAGATAATATATCATGTTCTCGTGCATAAAGTTATGGAAAAAAGAAAGCCTGCAGTGCGCCGTTTCGCACCAATTTTCCATTTCCCACCGATTGCTCTTATCTTTTGGCTCGCAAGAAAATATCCTGCTCGAGTGAAACGTGTACTTTTGAGAGGATTTTTGGTGCCAGTCGGATTAATGCTCGTTTCTATGGCATCATTTATAGGCGCTATGATTCTGTCTGACGCAAAACGACGAAGAGAACGAAGAAGAAGAGACGAATAAGGTCTTGAAGAATGACGTGACATATTTATTTATTTCATTGATTTTGCAGTTTATGATGAGAATAAGTAAGATAAATACATGTAGAAAATAAATATCAAAGTACTATTTGATGAGAACAGGCCCCTCTTGAAAAATTCAAAACTCAATAAAAATTTCCATGAACAGACTCCAGTTTCTCATCATTTATTGCTTGTTGCTCATGATGTCAATTTCTCATTGAATCAATCTCAGTTCGTCTCAACTGTCTGAGTCAAGGAGTTTTTTGTCGACTAATCAAAGCAAACAAGTGCATTAACTTTTTCATAAGAATGCAACTTAAATCCAGACTAATTTTTACGTTTATGGAAAGGAAAGCGGTGCTCATTCAATTCAATTCAGGAAATATTTGCACATCATTGCTAGTCGCAATCCATTATACTGAAGGTAATAGCACGTCTACCCTCTCTCTTATACTCTCTTCAGTCTACCAATGCACAGCGAAAATTTGCATAAAGAATCCATCGCCTAGCGCACCTGCAAGCCTAGTACTAAAAGAATGTAGAAAGAGAGTCCTTAATACCCAACTGCGAATCTATTGCAAAAATTTATCATTTTTCTCATGAATGTACAGAAAAACTCCAATTTATTCAACCCGAAGGCTCTCCTTAATTTCTATCTTTAAGTATTCTCTCATGCACCATTTAAAACGAATACCGCTCGTTAGAGTTTACAAGAACAGTCAATTTAGTTGTCATTAATGAGATTTTACAGTCGATCTATTAACCCTGATAAATTTATACTACTTTATTGCAACTTTCAATGATTTTTTTTTTTAATGGACAAAACTTCTTTTGATTTCCAACCTTGATTAAAAGAATTAATTGCATCATCATTATCATTTAGATTCATACCCTGAGTGTAATCTTCCTTCATTTCGCTGGTGCTTAAAGAATTGCGAATTCAACTTCACGAAGTACGAATTTTCTCCTGAGTTTAATTAAAAATCCGCATATAAACTTATTCTTTATTCGAATCAAATTTTTAATTTATTCTGGGAACGTGAGTCTTTGAATAGAATATGCTTGCTCACAGTGTAGAACGTTCAGTGGAGAGCACCTCCTCAAACAGTCTCGTCATGGACAGGATAAAGTCATGGGAGGTCCCCAACGTTGACCCCACTACAAAAAACCCTTCTAAACGACTCACCACTTTAGAAACTGACTTTTCGAGTAAATTTCCGGTCTTGCATCAGAATCACATTAGGACCATCATGCACAACACTCTCCGTTCTAAGACCTCGCTGGCAGAAGACCAGTACTATCACAGACTAATTCAGAAAATTCTCTCTGATGTACCCTCTGCCGTCTCGATAAGGTACCAAGATCAAATACTATTTTCAAATAATGAGAAAGAACACTTGAAAAATTTTCTTAACGCTGAGGAGGGAAGGAAAAAACTGAAGCGGCTAACAAAATATTATCAGTACCACAATGATACTCCGCGTTTATTTATGAAACCAATCGCTGATGTAATGCGGAAATATTACTATGCTAAACGCGCGTTTGAATGTCAGAAACTGAAACTGCAAGTCAGACACGATAACTTCACGAAAAATCTTCAAGCTGATGATAATGGAGACTATCTGGCCGAAAATAAGCAGCAGATAAATGCCTACAAAATAGAGGGTGAATTTCAATTCAAACCTGAAAGTTCTAAATCCGTCAGTCCTCAAGCTCTAATAGACGTGGCAAGGACCAACCAACTCAGAGAAGATGAGAGGAACAATGAAAACTTGACAAATGATCTAAAATATATGAATAGTCCAGAAAAGTCGTTGAAGGAGGTATGCAATGAGGGAAAAGATACGCTTTGTGATTTGTCATTGGAAGGGTCAATTATACACAGAAGCTCTGGTTTTTTAGATTCACTGAACGAGAATGGGCTCATGCAATGCATTCAGCCTAAATCTATGAATCTGACGTTAAAATTGGATGAAATTCTTAAAAACGAGATACAAAGTTATCAGAATTTTGATAGAGGATTAAGCACAAGCAGCTTTTCGACTCCAAAGCATCTAAATTCAGGGTTTCAGAGCCAGACGAATATTGCTGATTTAATTGAAGAGAAGGAGAAGAAGAAGAGCAACGTCAAACCAGAAATGACCACAATAAAAGATGCTAATCAACAAAAAAATGATTGTACGCCGAGCAAGGCTGAAGAAAAAGCATCTCCTCTTCCAGGAAAATCGAAAGTTGAACTCAGAAAGCGGAGTGAAAACAACATCGACTCTGGGAAAAAGAAGACGGCTTTTGCGAAGGTAAGAGAGCAGCTAATGTCAGTGAACAATGTGGTCAATCAGCTTAAAGATTTCATGCAAGAAGGACTTAAGGAAAGCCAGGAGAAATTTTTTGCGAATACTCAGCAAAATGCTGCGAATTCTATAAAGAGAGTCACTCTTCATAGCAGCACCGAAAAGCTCTGCGACAAGAAAAATTATATGGAACCTAGATCGCAGTTTCAGCGGCCCGATAGACCAAATCAATTCAGCTCGCTTCAAAGACTTCCGATTAATTCTCATAGCTATAGTCCACAGGATAAGGAGGAAAAAAATATAATGAAAAGCAATCTTCATGAGAAAAAGCAGAGCAAAAGAGGTCATTCCAGAGGTCAAAGCGCACAGATTTTCAACTTTAATAATAATAAGAAAAGACCAACTCATAGCCGAGGCCTTTCTGATCATAATTTCGAATCAAATACTAATAAGTTTAGCAGTAAGCCTTCAGTTGAGCAACCATTGTATATGCATTCTCAGCAGAATTGGGGAAGTTCACCACATATTTCACCAGTTCGACGGAATTATGCAGTAAATAACGAGAGGAGATTTGACCCTGCGAGTAGCGGCAGCTATAGCGCAGCAGGTTTCCACTATAAAAGACGCTCTGAAGCTTGCAGAGAAGCAATGATGAAAGACTATGATGAGAGTGCGAGATATTATGCCCCGAAAAATCAATTTTATCCATTGAATCAAAACTATAATGAAATTCCAAACAGATTCGGTTTTCCAGCAAGCGACCCGATGATAGATAAGGAGGATCAACTTCTTAGCCGGAGATCACCGATCACGAGATTTAGTGATGGAAACACAATTTCACCAAGTCCGAAAGTATTTAGGCACGTGCGATCTGCAACTTCAGTGTACTCTCCTACAAATTTCGCTGGCTCTGAAATGGGCTTTTCCAGAGGCGTTTACGTTGACCCTGAGAGGAATCAGCGCAAATATTACACTGAGAACTGGAATGGGGCTGTATTTGCAACTCGAAGAGAAAACTGGGGTCATTTTTACTAAGAATCGATAGAAATGATGTTGTGTTTCAACCTTTATTAGGAAAATAGTTTCTATACTCTTTGTTTCAAAGTTGTTTATCATTCCACAAGCATCTATGAATTAATCACATTATTCATAGATCTTTCAATCATATTTATTAATGTTCATTGATTAAGTCTGGTTTCGTGCTCTAACTGCGACATTGATATTGATAGTTGATAGATTATCAATGATAAATTTTTTGGATACTGCTAAGAAAAAAGTCAACATCAGCAAGTATTTTTGACTGTCTGAAGGAGAGAGAGACCGACAAACAGACAGACAGAAAATTAATAATTAGTAGTGTTTCATGATTAAGACCAAGATGCTTATTTAAAAGTCTACTATCGAATACTTTTATCAACTAGTTCGAATTAATAAACTGATTAGAAAGAATTACTCTCAACTAAAAGAGTTCAGCTCTATTTCTCTGTCAAAAATGATATAATTTACTAGTGTTCAAGCAATTTAGCAGATACTTGTTTTTTGAATGAATTAATTATGTTATATTTTCAGTTTTGATTTAACAAAGTAATAAATAAAAGAAAGTTTACAGCCCATAATTGCATGATTACCTATTGATGTTCTTTGCTTAACAAGAACTTAAAAGCTCATTTGATACACGTAATACCAAATTCGGAAAAAGTTTGCCATTATATGCTCTTTATACCTCATTTCATCTACATTACGAAATTTGCAATGATTAACAGTCTGAATTTCAGGATTGATTTTAGCTTTTATACCAATACTAATAATTTAAAAAAATCAAAAAAATGAATTATTAATTTTTCTATTTCAACACTATCATGTCATAAAATCGAATCCAATTCTGGATAGGAAGAACAATCAAGCCCTGGACCACATTTTCTTCCATTCTAGACATATACTTGATGGAAATACAAGTTTTTCTGGTCTAATGCATTACCCACGCACAAAATCTGAGATTAGTAATTTCTTTAGGAAATTGGAGTCTATTCTTTGAAGACAGTTCAATTTTCAAATCGAATATCTGCTTTAAATGTATCTATTAGTTATTTAAGGTTTCATTTCGTTGAGGAAATAGACCCTATCTAATATCACGAGAGCAGCACAACGAAATATGATACTCACGGGGGAAATACAACCTAACTATAACTTTGGAGTGAATTTAGGTCCGTTAACGAAAGCAACAGCTTCGATTTCAAACTTTCCTCCCAATGGCAATTGCTTCACAGCGACGGTGCTTCTGGCAGGGTAAGGTTCCTTGAATTTCTTGGCATATACTGCGTTCACTTTGGCGAAATCGGCCATATCAGCCAAAAACAGGTTGGTTTTGATCACATTGTCCAATGAGCTGTTTCCTTTCTCCAGCACAGCTTGTAAGTTTTTAAGAGCTTGCTCTGCCTGTTGTTCAACATCGTCTGAAACAAGTTTTGAAGTTTTTGGGCAAATGCCGAGCTGTCCTGCAGTGAAGATTAATCTTGTGTTTCCATCGATGGTTCGGGCTTGAGTATAAGGTCCGACGGCCTTTGGAGCGTCATCGGTATGAATTACGGTGGTCTTTGCAGTTTCCATTGAATGCGCAATTAAAGTTTTTTTGTTTAAATTAATTAAGCTGGGATCTCTAAGGAAATCAATGTTAGCTTTGAGCTTTACTGCCAGGATTTGACTTTTTCGAAAAATTGCTAAACTCAATTAATTTCTGCTTCATCAAGTGGCTGGGCTTCCTCTTAGAGGACTTCATGTTGAAGCGATGATAATCAAACTTTATTAGACGAGCCTCATTCAATTTTTCAGGATTGTGTCTGTCTATATTTATAGTAAAAATCTTTTCTGCGCGCAATCATATATTTTCCTATTGCTCTTGGTTATACTTCTGAAAAGAGTCTTAGTAATAGCCGAATTGGAAGCTTTTTAGTTGACAATTGAGAAAAATTTCACTTTTTTCCCATCAATCTCCAGGAACAGTCCTTTTTCTCAAAACGCAGCTTGCTTGCCTCTCAAATGAATTTTCAATACACGTACCGTAGTCACTGATGTTGGTTGGCAGATAGGAATTAAAAGCTCGGCTATTATCCTGGCTCACTGTAATTGTTCAAATTTCTTCAGAAAGATACTAGTAATTCTCAATTACATAGTTTAGCTCGCTGCTTAATGTTGTTGCAAATGTTTATTTTGAGATCTCATGATCTGTAGCTCTTAGTCACCCTATGCTATTATAATTTTTGCTGACTAATGAAGCGAATGTTAAGTGATTCGTTCAATTATGTGATTCCCGAATCAAGTTGAATTAAAACTTTATACAAATCTGAGCGTGAGAACGAAATATTACACAGGATTCAGAGCACAGATAACTTTAATTAATATAATCTTGAGTCTATCGACTTATAAATGCGAAGCCAGGCTATAACTTATAAATTAAATCTAAATCAAACAGAAATTGACAAATGACGAAACTCGCTGTTGCTTTAATCGCTATCGCCCTCTTGTCTCAAGTTGCTTTCGGCAAAATCAGAGCCAGAGCAAACAAGACCACCGTCATCGACACCGATGATGCTCCAAAAGCCATTGGACCTTACACTCAAGGCAGAACCATCATTGCATCCCGTCTCGTCTTCACCGCTGGCCAAATTGGTATGGACCCTAAGACCATGAACCTCGTCTCCGATGATGTTGTTGAACAAGCCAAGCAAGCCCTCAAGAACCTCGAAGCCGTCCTCATCAAGGGTAACAGCTCCATGAGCCAAGTCCTTAAGGCAACCGTTTTCCTCACCGATATGAACGACTTCGCCAAGGTCAATGACGTCTATGCCAACGTCTTTGGACAACCTTTCCCAGCAAGAAGCTGCGTCGCTGTTTCAAGCCTTCCAAAGGGTGCCAAATTCGAAATTGAAGTTGTTGCTTACACTGACGAAGAAGAAGTTCCAGCCCCAACAAGACGTGGTGGACTTCTTGACATTTAAGTCAATAGCAAGTTATTAAGTGAAAAACTGAGTATTAAACCAAAAAAAGCATTTCCTTGAAGTATTCGTATTCCTCTTCGTAATTTTAAATTGAACTCAAATTATACTCTTCATTGAAGAAAAGAGAAAGGAAATAAAGCGAATCTTGTAATTAAGAAATATCAGTAGAGAACCTTCCGAATAATGTATAGCATAGCAAGAGATTTGACTCTAAGTTTCTTTTTAAAATCGCTCAACAGCAGGTGTCGTTGGAGAAAGTTAAACATGAATGCATCAAGATTGTGTAAGTGGCTTTACAAAGATAGCCAAAATAGAGTTCGAAAGGTGTAAGTGAAATATTTTTGGGAGTTCATGACGTAGTCCATAAGGCTGGAGCGCCTGAAAACATTAAGTAGTCAGTCTGTCCGAGTGGTTAAGGAGTTAGACTCGAAATCTGATGGGGTTTCCCCGCACAGGTTCAAATCCTGTGGCTGACGAATTTTTTTAATTTGATATATTTTCTGATTTGAAATATGAAGTGCAGAAAATCTCAGGGAAGCCTTCATTATCTTTGTTTTATCGAAATAGAGGTTCTCAAGGTCTTGATGGAAAGTACTAGCCCAAGAAAAAGTCAATTCAAATATATAAATTCCAAATATTGTTATATATTGATATTTATCTTAGCCATAGAATTTTCTATTGAGATAGTGCCATCATCAAAAGAGCCTAAATTTTCTTCACTGAAAGAATTTCATTCTCAGGGGTCTTCGACATTTTTGAGCTAAGAGTTTTTGCGAGCATCAATAGCAATTTTGTAAAGCATAATGAGAGGTATATTTAGCAATTCTAGCTTTTTGGAATCGTTTTACTTAGGTCATCTTGCAAATTTTCGACCTACCTTGAGAGTTCTTACTCCAAGAGGTTCAGACCCAAATGATAGAACGGAATATATTAGAAATGCACCTGGAATCAACTCCCACTCTGCCAAATTTTCTAAAACTTTTATTTTCAGATCAGCGACAGATTCGTCCACGATAACAGCAAATTCAGTATAGATCCTTCTTGAAATGGACAAGAAACTGCACTTGAAATCATTTTTCGATATGATTAATCACTTATTTTTTCAAAAATAAATTCAAAACAGCTGTAAGTGTCAAAAATCATTGTACAAAGCAGTAATATGCATGAAATCTGCCTAAACAGGAAATTTGAGATATCAATAATTAATCGATTACATCTGCAAATCGTCCCACCGATCTGATGTAATTTTATTATCTCATCCAGCTACTATTACAAAAGATTTAAATACCACTCCGATCAAGAGTTTAGCTGAGAGACTTCAATACCCAACTATTTTTATTTTTTTTTTATAGCACTTAAACAATTCGCCATGCCAAACCGATTATACTTAGCGTTTCAATAAATATTAAGAATGAAACTCTCTTCAGACTTTTAACTCAAGTTTTTGAAGCGTAATTAACTTATCGATTAAAGTTATTCAAACTGAGTAAGCCCAATCCATGGAGCAAAAAGAGAACACTTTAGATATAAGGAACATGCCCGACGTCCAGAAGCGACTCATATTCGGCGAACCCGTCCGAAATGAGTCCTCCAATGCAAAATCTAAACGCGTCAACGCCTTCAACTCCCTCGCTGAGCCTCAAAAAAATTTCGAAGTGGAAAACGAGGGCACCGATCTCATGGGCGGCGCCATGAACAAAAAAAAGGATTGTTTCCTGCAACGTTTCGTTATCAGTGTCAATAACACCTACAAATCCATTTGGGATATCTTCATTCTGTTTCTCATTGGCTATTCTTGCATAACATCAGCATACTAGTAACATCTCCTTTGTTTTTATGCAATTTAAACGGACACAACTAGCGTCGCTTTCGGACTACCCACAACGCAAGCACTATTGAATTTCGAAATATTCGTTGAGGTTTGCTTCGGAGTCGATATCCTTCTCAGATTCCTCCACGAGTACCGAGATCCCGAGAGCTTTGAGTACATTCGAGACATTAAACAAATCGCAAAGAATTACCTTATGTAGGCAGCAGCTCTCATTCGTAAATCACATTTTTATGTATTATATAGGAGTTGGTTTATTGTCGATTTCGTCGCAATTATCCCTTTCAACTGGATCGTTAGCTCTGACACCACCTGGATCAAGCTCGTCCGTATCCTGCGTCTCCCGAAGTTCATGAGAATCTTGGATCAGAGCAAGTTCGATCAGCTGCTTGAATCGATTTTAGAAAACACGAATCGGCAAAAGAAAATGAATTACCTCTACGCTTCCAAATACGTGTACAAAGTTATTCGACTTATTATCATTGCAACCACTCTGACGTATTTCATGGGCTGTCTCTGGTTCTTCGTCGCGAGCAATCAATACATCAACCCTGGCCCTGTGACCTTTTACACTAAATACAACCTTAACTACTATTCCGATCAAAGAAAGTATGGATAACTTGTCGTTATCTTTGTATATTAAACGCATATATCACTAGTTTGGTTATCTGCTGCTATTTCGCTTTGACGACGCTGGCGACGGTCGGGTACGGAGATTTTACTCCTCAGAGTAACATTGAAAAAATCGTGGGTATTCTTATTATGATATTGGGAATCGCGTTGTTCTCATACATTATGGGTAATTTCTTAATATTTACTTGGATGCTGGAATTGTTGGGTTACTAGGTAATTTCAATGATGTCTTGACGAATTACGATAAACAAATGGGTATCGTCGACAAAGGCTCCGATCTCCAGGCCTGGATGATTTCGCTGAGCAAATTCACAGGAAACCAGCCTCTGCCGCGAGATCTCGTGCAGAAAATAGACGAACACTTCAAATTCTTTTGGAAAAATGACCGTCTCTCTTCTCTGACACTCGATGATAAATACCTTAACTTAATGCCCAAGCCACTACGATACCAGCTTATCAAATATCTCTTCGACGATATCTTCCAAATGTTCCGTGGATTTTTAATGACGAAAGAATTCCCAGACTCGCCGTTTTATTATGAAATCGCTTTTGAGTTTCTCCCGAGAAAATATAACCCAGGAGAGATAATCGTCCAGCAAGGCGACATTGTACATGAAATTTACATGATAATGGAAGGCTCGGTAAACCTCCAAAAAAAAAATATCAGCAATTTACTAATTAATTGTCCATGGCCTATAGATGCATGTGTATTTTGAATGGGAAGGCATTAAGATCGGAAGAAACTTCGGACTGGGCTTCTGCTTCGGAAATTTCAACGTTTTTACGGACAATCTTTCAGAATTCACTTTCCAAGCGGTTAAAGCTGGAGGTATACTTGCTCTGAGATTGATTTTCTTACGATAATTTCAAATAGGCAACATCCAAAGCACAAAAATCTTCGCGATTCCTAAACAAAAAATCCTTAAGATTCTGAAGGGTTACCCTGATATCTATAGCAAGATGGTTGCTAACTCCCGAAAGAATATTAAATCACTTCGAGACACCCTTGTAAGAGCAGATTCCAAAGAACAATTGCTAATAATTATTGAATTAAGATGTATGAATTGAAGAATCAGATCAGGAAAGTTAAAGGAGAAGCGCCAGACTCTGCCGAACTCCAACGTATTTTCAAAGAATGTGTGTCTGATAAAGTTAAAGTCGCGCCGGTTATTCCCGCGAGTTTAAGGAGCTCAATAGGCCCAGAGGTAATTTATCATTAGTATTACAATGAAGAACTAACAATTATATTATCAATTACAGAAAGCTTCTGATATCGAGAAGAAATTAGAGAGCACCCAGATTGGCCTCGATAGCCTAATGAACGAAATAGATGCTTTCAGCAAAACCGTCGGAGGGGAATTAGACGAGATTACCTCTCGTCTTGAGCAACTGAGAGACCATCTTACTGCTAGAGATAAGAATAAGTAATAGTAGTAATAATAATGCTGTCCTAAATGAATTTACATGAAAATATTTTGGCAATGCCATGCATTTCGAGCTTATTTTATCCACATGATTTCATACAATTGTTTCGCTGTGGCCGGATTGGCTACTCAATCTAGATTTTTAAGAAAATTAAATTGCCTTTCTTCTCTTATTGGATTTAGTTATGAAATGATTTAATAATGGATACTCTCTCTCTATCAACTATATCATATAAATTTACCTTTCATAGCGCTGATCATATTAATAATACACAGTTAATAATATTTAGCAATGGGCACAAAGCGATCTATGTATTTCTCAAGAATTTTTAAGTCCTCTTCATAATAAGTCCTTAGCTTTTCCTGTCTCTCCAGCACCATTTTCAGGAGAAACTCCTCGCCTTTATCTTCATACGCTCCAAACTTCTCTACGTACTTTCTCGTGAAAAATTTTTTCATCTCTTCCTCGTTAACAATCAAAATTTTCTGCGTTACCAGCAGAAACTCTTCTTTCGTCCGCGGCGGAAGTTTATCAAATTCAATCACTTGATCAGCCTTCGGTCCAACACGGATCGTCCGAGGCTTCTCCGGGAAGATAGGTGTATCGAATCCACCCACATATCTGATTTTATAGGTCTTCGCAAAGAACTCGCCCATGATAATTCCAATATGTTCTCCTCTCTGCCAAAACGGCTCAAAATCATTGATAAAAAACGCAACCGCCAGAATTTGACCCAAGCCTTCCTCCGGGAACTCCTTGCCTGCGCTCGAGATGATATTTCCGTTGGGATTCGGGTTCGTTAAATTGAAATTTTTCCCGCAATAGTCTTTATACGTCTGCAGATCTAGAAAAATTTCGCTCATTGTGTACATTCGTGGACTTGAGTCTTCGTAGCCTTCGACATGGCAGACTGTTTGTGTGGACATCTCGACTTTTGGAGCATTGAACGCAAAACAGCAGTAAAAATCCGAGGCTAATTTCTGCTTATACGCATAAATTTCTGAATACTCTTTATCAAAGGGGTCGTAACACTCTCCTATCCACTCTTTATCAAACCACTCTTTTGGCTCCCATTTCCTGCATTGGTCTTTTAGCGCGATAACCTCTCTAAACACGCCTGCGCTCAAACATTCCGACTCTGGCCGAGGCTTCACTGAGAGTTTGAAATGCTTAATGTCCTTCGTTAGTTCTAATTGAAAGAGCTCATGGCATGCGGGTTTCCTGTAAAGTCTGATTAAATATTCAGGAATGAAGATGGGATATTTCTTTTGTTCTTTCGACTCCTGCTCAGCTTTGTCGCAAATCTCATTAATTGCGTTCTCAAGCGTCATACCTTCATTTATTAAAAACGTTTGCCACCCTTCGTTTTGAGCAGCCTCGGTGTTGTCTGAAACGTCGTCGAGAACGTAATGTTCGTTCCTCTCGAAATCCGGAATTCCCAGAGCTTTTTGCAACGCTTTGCGTATGCAGGCTTTCCCTTTAAGGTCATTCTGATATCCAGCGATGATAATTTTTGGGTCTGCGTTGGTGATGATATAAGGGTCATCGCATTTGTAGCTCTTATAAGCTTGGCTGTTATAAACTGCCATGGCAACCACTTCGGGAAATTTCATTCCTTTTGCTTTTGAGTTGGCGAGAAGAGATTTATAGAGTCCAAGCTGCTCATTCAAGCCGCTCTTTGAGTGGAAAGCGATGGAAATGTTGAATTGTTCTAACCGGTTCAAGGCCTGGATAACTTTGGGCGCGTTTTCAAGGACTTGATATAAACCATCTAAATCTTTGAGGATCAGATCGTCCTCGGATGGTTTATCTTTATAGGTCTCAAGGACGCCGCCGTGATCGATGAGCACATAGCGTTTATTGGATGCCATTTCGTTGAAGTAGGTGATGAACTTCTAGGATATATGCCAGTTTTTGGTTTCTGAATAAATATATTTATTTGATACCAATTAGCGTAGCAGGTTAACATTTACGTGAGCTGTGGGAAAATGAAATCGAAGCTAGGGTGATAGAAAATCTAATAAAACAAGGTCAATTAGGTTTTTAAGAGGGCTTTTCGCTAAGGATAAGAATCGATCAATGAGTTTTGGTTCTGCAAAATAGCTTATGAACAGTCAAGGCAGCAAGAACACAGTTGAAGGGTCTAATTAACAGCGATCTGAGTAAGCTGAAAGAATGGATACAGGTCAGTTCGATAGTAATTGATTAAATGTCGAATGATTTATTTCAAATGAATCTGCAGCTGCTGACATACTTACTCTAATTTGTTCTCTTTGGTAAATGCTAAATTAACTTAGAAACGTCAACCATTTCTCCAAAATACCTAATCGTGAAGAAATCTGTAGCTTCACTTACATTTATCAATTGATTAGAACGTCCAACTGATCTTTTTCCTTGGACAGCGTTTTCACAGGATATCTTTGAATCATTCAACATCGAAGTTATTACTGTTTTGATTAAACGGCTATTCAATAAAAAAAAATTATTAGCGAATGGGGCAAACTTGCTGTGTGAGTCGCGGAGAACGCCATAAACTTTCCAATGAGTTCCTTGACAAAGAGCGTACTCTCAAGAGATCATCGATGCTAAGTCTAGAGGAAGAACCTGTCAAGCTGATTGATGAGAACCCGTTCGATTTTGGCATCCAAAGAAAGAAAAGGGATCCCGACCAGGTGACGGCTTCAGCAACGAAAGCGTTCGTCTGGGTTAAGTATGAAGATATCAAAAACGTTTATGACCTTGGAAACTTGATCACCAAAGGTAAATTACCTTCATCTTGTGCAGTTTTCACCGATAATATAGGTATATATGGCAACGTATACCAAGTAACTCATAAAAAAACTGGTATTTCCTCTCATTACCCATGCATCTTGAGCTGAGTTCAAAATTTAGGCATTGTTCGCTCGGTCAGAATCGTGAAAAGAGGTAAACAAAAGAACGAAGGGAAATTCCTGAATATGGTCAAGCTCCTCCTTTCGCTTGACCACCCAAACGTCGAAAATATATTCGATATCTACGCAGATGATCATTCTTTCTACCTTGTCACCGAGTAATTATCTTCTTGGATTCAAGCATTAGAAGTTTTTTTTGAACTACAGGTTGTACTCTGGCGGAGAGCTATTTGATAGAATTGCCAAAGAGAAACATTTTTCAGAAGCATTGGCAGCTCGATACATTAGAAATATCCTCTCGGGCGTTGCTTACTGTCATTCCCAGGGAGTCGTCCATCGGTAATGACGTATATTTCAGCAGGATTTATTTATTCTGGATTTAGTGACATCAAGCCAGAAAATATCCTCTTCTCTAACGAAAAAGAAGACGCAAATCTCAAAATAATTAATTTCGGACTCGCTGCAACCCTCTCCGCTGGAGGAGGCATAGCCGGAACAGCCGCATCCGTAATATTCCTCTCTGATTACTGGTCTGAGATACCTTTTCCGCTTGAATAGTCCTATTATATTGCTCCTGAGGTCATCAGAGGTAGCTACAATAATAAATGCGATGTTTGGTCATGTGGCGTTATCTTGTACATTATGCTCTGTGGATATCCTCCTTTCAATGGACGCAATAGCCAAGAAATCAATGAAGCTATCTTAAACAACGACTTAGTGTTTGACGGTAACACCTTCTCATCGGAATCGCCAATAATTCCTTCATTAGAGGAGGATTGGGGAGCTATCAGCGAAGAATCGAAAAACTTCATCAGAAAGCTCTTAACCAAAGACCCTGTAGAGCGTATTTCTGCACAAGAGGCGTTTGAAGACTCTTGGCTTCAGAAGCTCAGCGAGGATACTGATGCGAAGCAGCTCAGTACTAAAGCTTTGGGCTCGCTCAAAGGATTCCAGGTAAGCCTCACACGATTGCTAGAAAGACATATTGACCTCATATTTAGGCACAAAACAGGTTCCAGCAGTTGATGATGTCATTTATGGCGACCCAGCTGATCACCCCTGAGCAAAAGCAAGAAATGTCGAGAGTATTCAACGAACTTGACACCGATAAGAATGGTGTGTTGACCGAAGACGAAATACTAAAGGGTCCATTAAGATTTTAAACAATAGCTAAAAAATCTTCAATAGGAGTCGAGAAATTGGCTGCTGACTTCAACATGTCCGCTGCAGAAGCCAGCAAGTTGTTTAAAGAGGTCGACACAGATGGTTCCGGTCGAATCGAATTCGGAGGTACCTTTATTCGCTGGTTTGAGGATGTTAACTGCTTTATTAAGAGTTTGTGGCCGCGATGTTTAACAGAGACCAAATGGCGACGAGACAACAAATCGAAAATGCCTTCAGAATCCTCGATACTGTAACTATCTGCTTATTTACTTGAGGCAGCGCTAATTGGTTTTGTAGGATGGAAACAATTATCTTGAAAAGAAAGATTTCGAGGCAGCTATGGGAGGAGTCGTTCTGGATGATGAGGAATGGAAAAGAGCTTTGGGTAACTCTGATGCGGATGCTGATTCAAAGGTGATTTTTATGAACTTTTACGGCTGTCTCATAGATAATTAGGTTTCAATGGAGGAATTCATCGAACTGATGATGAATAAGAAAATGAACAGTGCACCTCAGAACCAATCATAATATTCTCTCTTTAGAAAAATAACATTGAAAGGTTTATCTTGCTGCTTCTGTCTGTCTGCTTTATCTCCGTTACATAGCTAAAGCAACTTTAGCAAAACTTCGTTATTTATTGACTTGAATGGAAACGATTAAGAACTCACTCACTAGTTAAAAGAAATACTTTCTTAATTAACAAGCAGTCAATTATTTGAACTTTATCCTCATTTTTTAATGATAAAATAGCCTATTTTCACTGAGTGCATTATGATAACTATCGCAGAAAACAATTGCTTATGATAGAGAAAGGGATCCTATCATACAACCAGAAACCTGGAAAATTATTCTCATTACATATATTACCCAGCTTGTTCTCAAAAATCCACCGAAAGGAAAATCATTGCAATTTAGTTGAAAAGACATTTCGACGTTGAATATACCCTTTAACATAAAATTCACACGTATAAATAACTCCTGTGATCAGCAACATTAAAGAAGAATTTAAATTCTATAGATTTAATTTTCTCGAAATGTCAACAGAACTAGCTAGCACCACCCCCACTCATGTTGTCAAAACCCCCAAACGAAAGCGTGGCTTCCGCTTCAGTCCATTAAAGTTCGGCTTTGCCTTCTGTATTTTGGTTATCATCGCTCTTCTCGTCGAAAATTCTACTCTGAGATCGGAACTTGAAGAGCAGCACTACGAAGCCCCAAATGAAAATGTCGCATCGCTAAAGCAGCTGCTCAACAATGAGAGAGAAGAGCGACTTCACCTCTATCAAAAGTATATTAAATTACAGGAAGAATTCAACGAATATAAACTAAACCATGAAAAATCTGCTAGAAACCCTTCATCTAACCGCAAGACCCAGCCGGAAACTACCTATGAAGCTCCAGCAAAAACAATACACTATGCCTCCAGCTCTGCTAAAGGCAAAAAAAAGACAGAAAACGAGAAAGCAAGCTCATCTACAGGCGGAAACAAGGGTTCCTGGAAAGATAGAGTGACTAACTTTTTCAAGGAAGGTGCAAATGTGATTTCGTCGGGAGTAAAGAAAGTTTTTGGTTCGCTGAAGGACCAAACGGAAAAGATCATCCCGAAAAACGTGAAATGGGAGCAATATAAATTAAAAAGATATATACAGCACGGCATGGAAAAGCTCTCGAGGAATGTGAAGGAAGGATACAAGATAATAAAGAACAAATTTAAGAGAAAATAGAGCATTTTCGAGCCTGGCATTCGACGAGACTAGGAAGCTTCAGCAAAGCTAATAAGAAATAGAAATTAAGTGTTAAATATTAAGACTTGACGATCACTCCTAAAACTAAGCTTTATGAGTAAATAACTGCATACTAAGAAAGTCAGATTTCATAATTGAAAAGAATCCAGTAACTATCATTCAATTGTTGTTTTTCAAGATAAATGAAATGACCGATCGTAACGCAGTTAATATGACATTCTGAACTCTACAGCAACAATGACAATTATTTCAATTCTAAAAAGAGAATAGCTGAGTGAATGGGATCAACTTGATCCTTTTTGAACCCTCTCTTCTCAGCTCCTTAGAATATTCACATTAATAAGGTCCAAAAACACAAGTTACTGACATTGATTATATGAAACCTGAAAAATTAGAATTTATTTATCCTGGCTCTCTACTTTGGAAGGCCTCGGAACCTAGCTAGTATTTGTCTATTATTCTCTCTTGCTTTTTTGAATTCTTATCAATCTTGAAAGGAAAAACATTTGTTTGCAGTTTAAGAATTAAGTAAGTAGCATAATTAGTTAATTACGTTATATATATAGATATAACAGTAGGATGCAATATATACATGGGTTAATTGCAAAAATACAAAAAAGTTTATATTGATGTATTGCTTAGCATAAAAATTTTTTGTGAATATGGAACAAGAGGATATCTCTTATTCTCAACATAGGCTTTGATGAAATCATTGAAGTTTTCTTCTCCCCTCTTTTTCGACGCGACCAGCGAGAAGAACTCATCAATGATTTTTATGTTAGATTTGTAAATTTCTTTTGCAATATTAACATCTTTAATCACATTTAACAACTTCATTACACCACCCACCATCAATATATCATCACTGAAATGGGTGTGCTGAGAATCCACCACCTTGCAATACAAGGCGCCGGCTTCGCTATTTTTCTGAGCCTCCATAACCTGCAAATTTCGTTTATTGATCATGAAATCAGGGCATCTATCGTTCCAATCATGAGACTCCAGGATCAAGAGATTGCAATTGAGTGTTTTATCGAGGCTTTCTTGCTGGACAGGCCAAAGGAAGGGGTCAAGCATCACTAAATTCTTGACTTTGTCTTCGAGCCAGGCGCCCAGATAAACCGTTCCGCCTCCAAACGAGTGTCCCATCAGAGTAAGGTGCTCCATATCGAACTCCACATCTTTTCCGAAGAGTCCTCTTAGACTGCCAGAAGGATCCTCAAATTCATCAATCACGCGTCTGACGTCCTTGACTCTCTTATGCAGGTACTTCTGAGCCGCCTCGAGGCCAACGGTAATCATTTCTTTCACTTCATCCCTGTGGTCCAGCGAAACGACAAAGTGTCCTTGAGAGGCTAATTGAACCAACATGGACGAGTAATTATGCATCCCTGCTCCCAGTCCATGCGAGAAAACAACGGGGACGAACTTCTTTCTTCCAATGTACTCGAAAAGCTCTTCGCTGCTGACTATCGGAGAGTTAATTCCAGCCATCAGCTTAACTTTGGCCATGATATGCACCAGAATGTCGAAAAGACCTTTTGGAGGGAAATTTGTTCTTTCTTGAGCGATTTCGAGGTACTTTCGCTGAGTATTTGGATCCGCCATGAATCTAGGCGCTTGCTTCGTTGGTTTAAGCGTTGGGTAGAACACACAGTATTTAAAATTATCTTTATCGGAATAACTTTTGTATCCAACTGCGAATTTCCCCGTTGGTTTATACAGATGAAAGACTGGGAAATCCTTGAGGGCTTTTGCATGAGCAATTGCCAAAAGAGCTGCCACGCAACCCAGCCCGAGTTTCAGCGAGGCTGGTAACACTGCAGCGATTGGGATCAGGACCGAGCAGCTCAGGGCGGGCAATGTGATGACACTCCAGGCTTCTACGAATCTCGAAATGAACGTAGCCACGAGAGGAGCCAAAGTCACTGCGAGTTTGAGCAATGGGCTCATCTCCAGGTATTCGGTGCCGGGAACGTTCAGCTCGAAGAGGAAGCCGAGAATTGTGTAGACTTCTAACAGAAGAGTTAAGATGCTGACCTTACAGATGTATTGGTCTGACATGGTCGGAATTCACTGTTTTTAAATTATATTGGCTGTTTATCTCAAGCGCCTTTATATATGAGCACCGACTGTAAATTAATTTTCTAGAATTATTCTATCAATTGAAAAAAAAAAAGTTCTTTGCTGAAACAATTTTTGAAAGTCTCGATATGGATAGCTCAATGATCCAACTTACATTGACTGTAACTTCTTTAAGACTAATAAGAAGGGCTAATTGGTCTGTTTTTTGAAGGTTTTGCTGGGAACATAGAGGGACGATCTAGCAATGGAAGCTGAAAGAAGCTGGTAGATGAGTCGCTGAGAGAAATGAGGAGATGCAATTTAATTAGGAAGAGATAAGATTCAGCATTGATCGTAACTCCAGAGATTTGGACGAATTTGATTTCAGTAAGCCAGTAAAACTGAGTTAATTGCATGAATTTAATTGCAGTTAAGAGATTCGAGAAAAGTAGTTTAAGGTCAGGGTAATAGAAGCAAAACAGTATTTTAAAGTGAGATCAAAATATTTTCATGCGAAGCTTCTCGGTTATTCTTAAATTGCTGTATGACCGTGAATGACTATGATTCATATCGCGTAATTCGATTGTCGATGGAGGAAATGTAGTGTTGCTGAAATTAATATTTAGTTTCAGCGCTTAAGGGTTCGGTAAGGTTAGCAAAGCATTGTTGATTGATGTTTATTATGGTTAAAGTCCATCGTATATGTCTAATTAGGGTCGTGGCTGATGGATAACCATTTCTTGGCTTCTGGAAAGAGGAAAGAAATGAGAGAAAGCGTTTAAATTTTAATTCGAATAAGTAGATAGTAGAAAAACGATATGTGCTGAAAATATGGGTTCATTCATGAAATAGGAGAAGACCAAGGTTCCTATATGAAATAGGTTGGTAGAAAATGAGAGCGATTAGACAGTTTCAGAACTTCAGATCTACTTAGTCTTGAATTTTGTATCGAAAATGAAGCATGTTGACCATTGGTTATGAATGAATTGGAGGAACTCGAGGGGTTGAGTCAAATAGGTTGGTATCATTTGATTTGGATATGCTGTGGTTGCTTTCTCGAATGGGAGGTTATTTCTTCCTAATATTCTATGATTTCTTTTGAAATTAATCATGAGGTGTGAAATCCTGATTGAAGTAAGGGTTTTTTGTAGAAGGTAGAATAAAATAAGGTCTAATCGTTCTTATCAGCACATTCTCCCTTCTTAACATTGAAACTCCGAAAGCTTTTACAGTTCAACGACAGAAGTATAATGTACTGCTCGAATTAACTCTCAAAATCAAAGTATCGGGGATGTCAAGCCTAGAGCTGTTAATCCTTGGAGAAGTAAATGTTGCTGCTTTGACTTGTGTTTGCTGAGTATTTTTTACAATCCTGAGTTGAAAAACAAGATAAGTGCAGGTATTTAGAGGCCGGTGACTTGGATTGCTCTGAGACTCGCAATATGTTTAGGGTCGGAGCGACGGGTCAAGATTTAATTAATATCCCTCGGAAAAAATGGAAATCCTTAAATTTTATCGATGTATGCTGCTTAAAGTTGGAAGTGAAGCAACTAGTTGATAATAGGTTCTGTCTTGGGTGTCTTGATAATTCAAATTCATCGTTTTAGGAGGATATAAGCTGATAGTTTTATGAAAGCGGGATCTTGGACAGAAAAAATGTTTTAGTATTGAGGAAAAGTGGAATCAAACAGCTTTAAGTTTAGCAGAAGAAAGTGTTTAAGAAATTGAAATCACAACAGATTCTTAGTTTCTGTTGATAGCATCATCATATTGCTTTCTATGGCATTAAACTCCAGATGCCCACTGAAAATATATCGTGGTCAAAAATCTATGCATGAAAACCTACTTGTCAGCGCTGAGGCCATAAAACGTAAAATTCCTCTGAAAGTACCCTTGCTATAGCTAATCTTCGATTTTCAAGACTCTTTTCCTTCTGTTTCAGAGTTTCTCTGGAATATCGCTTATACATCGAATAAAAGAATTTTTAACTCAAACGGTTCTATAAAACGAAAACCGTCAACTACAATTCGTTTTTCAAAGGTTATCTCTATATAATAAATTTAACAAGGCTTTCATTAAGATTCATTACAAAACCAAGCCTATGAACTCAAACTCTGGGCCTGTTGTCAGGTTTGAAGAATCTCCTGCCGAGGAGAAGCAACCTTTGATTGAAGATCCAGATCAATCATCACATGTAAGCGGATCGAATGAACCTCACAAAAACACAATAGAAGAGCCAGAGCGTGAAGAGAAATTACCATTTATTTCGGTTTATTCTTTAAAATCCAGCCAAAAGATCCAATCAACCGCTCAAAGAGGATTTCTCACGTTTCTGAAAGGTCTGATCGGAACTGGAATCCTCGCCCTTCCTTATATCATCCAGGAGGTCGGTCTAATCCCCGCTTGGATACTGCTAGCAGTCATCGGATGCCTCAACTTTCGTACAATGCAACTCATCAACGAAGTCGCAAATGATTTAAAAATTGTAAAAGTGGACTTTGGTAGACTCTCCGGAAAGGTGACAGGACGAGAATGGGTCCGCTATTTGACGGAAATAAACATTCATATCATGCAATTGGGCGGCGCGTTGCCGGGACTTATCTTTACTTTTCAATACCTGGAAAAGATTTCTTGCTTCTATGAATGGGAAGCTCTCTGCGGTGTAAAATCCATGCAATTATTAGTCATTCTTGCGCTTGTTCTCCCGATTGGGGCGATAACTGATTTGCATTACCTCTCCATTCCCAGCGGAATTGCCTTGATATTCCAGATTGCGTTTTACGCGACGTTTTTGATCATCTGCGGACAAAGGATACATCAATATGGCCTTGAGACGGGTAGCTTTACAGCCTATAATCTGCATTATCTCCCTATTGCTTTTGCCTCAATACTTTACGCTTATGAAGGGATAGGATTACTCTTAGAGATTCGCGCTTCAGTTGCAAATAGTAGAGAATTTAACAAAGTGTTGACCTATGCATTTTTTGCGAGTACTCTCCTCTACTGCTTGTTCGGAACAATGGGAAAGCTGGCGTTTGGGAGTAATGTAGAGTCAGTTATCTTCTTAAACCTGAATCAGGATAACACTTTCATTGTGCTTTTGGAATTTGGATATCTTTTCTCACTCATCATTGCGATACCAGCATCAGCGTTCCCACCAATTCGGATTATGGAGAGTTGGAAGATTTTCCGGGTTTGGATCATGGATGTGGAAACTGGGAAGAAGTCAAAATGGAAGAGGCAATTAATCAGACAGCCAGTATTTTTAATGCTGGTATTAATAGCGGCGATCGCTCCCAGCTTTAATGTTGTGATAAGTCTCATTGGAGGTCTGAACTTCACAATACTATGTTTCATATTGCCTGTTATACTGTATAATATAAGGTTCAAAGACGATCCAACGAAGCAATGGCATCGGATTTTTAATTGGCTGATTCTGATCGTTGGCGCCATTCTCGGATCAATAGCTACCGTTGACAGTTTTGCCGAAATCTTTGGATCTTCAACGGAAACGACTCGTTGAGTTGCTTTTTTATTATTTTATATCAGAATTTTCATGTTTGCCTTCATGTAATTAGCTCTCTCTATTTATTGAAAAGAAGCAAACTATTGAATAAAACTACATTTTGCTTGGTAAGCATCAAAATTTCGGGGAAATATGAAAGATTAGAAGTCATATAAATATGTAGACGGCGTGTTACTATTAGGCTGCCTTAACTATATATCCCTTTTTTGATAATTCTAACAAAAACATTAGAATCACCCAGCAGTGAATTGGGAGTTGCCTTCTCCTTTCTGAAATTTCATTGGTGTTGGTATCTACTATGATGATAAGCTCTGCCGTTAAAAACTGACAAATGTATTTGCGCTAATCTCAAATTAAAACTGAAAACTAAGATTCGTTATAGTTGCAAATAATTTGTTTTGAGGATCATTAGGATCGATCGAAGAGGTTAACACCATGCAGACAACTTCTGGGCCCGATAATAATGCTGCTGACGAGAAAAAACCCTTGATTGTAGATGATAAGCATTCAACGCCTGAGTCTGAAAGCGCGGAAATGCTAGAAAATGGAGACGAAGATGACATTGAAATAGAGGCAATGCCCATGGTGTCCATGTATTCTCTAAAGTCCAGCCAGAAGATAGAATCGACAGCTGAACGCGGAGCTCTCACTTTTTTAAAGAATCTCATTGGAACAGGAATTCTCGCGCTTCCTTATGTCATCCAACAGGTCGGTCTAATTCCTGCTTGGATATTGATAATAACCCTAGGAATGCTCAACTTCTACTCCATGAATCTTCTCAATAAGGTTGCAAATGCGTTGAGAGTGAAAAAAATAGACCATGGCAGACTCTGCGAAAAGGTTACAGAAAGCAAGTTTCTTCGTTATTTAGCAGATATCAACATCTATATCCTGCAACTTGGCGGCTGTCTCCCTGGCGTGATATTTATTTTGGAATATTTGGAAAAAATTACATGTCTTTATGAATGGGAAGCTTTCTGCGACGTAAAATTCATGCAAATCCTCCTTATACTTATATTCGTCCTGCCTATTGGAGCTATCACGGACTTGCACTACCTCTCCATTCCAAGCGGAATAGCCATACTCGTGCAATTTTTTTTCTACCTCGTCTTTGTGGTTATCTGCGGGATAAAAATCTATCAGAATGGAATTGCTGCTGGGAGTTTTACAGCATATGACCTCAGTAATCTTCCCATAGCTTTCGCTTCGATTCTCTTTGCTTACGAAGGTATTGGGCTGCTTTTGGAACTCCGTGCTTCCGTTCCGAATAAGAAAGAGTTTAAAAAAGTCATGAGATATTCACTTTTCTTTTCGACTCTGGCTTACTTCCTCTTTGGAACTTTTGGAAAGCTGGCATTTGGAGCTGATGTTGAGGCAGTAGTGTTTCTAAACCTGGACCAATCGAATAATTTTTTAGTTATTTTGGAATTTGCATATTTGCTTGCGCTGACAACGGCTCTCCCTGCAGCAGTGTTTCCTCCACTCCGAGTAATTGAGAATTGGGGGATCTTCAAAACATGGCTCCTGGATCCAGAAACCGGAATGAAATCAAAATGGAAAAGACAATTAATTCGGCAACCATTATTTATAATGATAGTGCTTGCGGCGGCCATTGCTCCGAGCTTTAATATCGTGATAAGCCTTTTAGGAGGCTCAAATTTCACCGTACTATCGTTCGTGATCCCAGTGATCTTGTACAATACTAAATTTAAAGGCGACCCAAAAAAGCGATGGTATCGACTTTTTAATTGGGTGATCCTTGTTGTCGGAGTCATTCTGGGGTCTATAGCTACTTATCAGAGTATTCTCGATATATTTGCCGCTACAAATACGACAACTACGGCATAGATGATTATTTTTCTGATGTCTCGTTCCTATATTTGCAAAAATTACATGTTTTATTTTCAAAACGTCATTAAGTGGAAGTTATGGTTTTTAATTGGTGCTCTTTCAAGTTCAGAAATAAATTTGATCTTTTCTAAATTCCCGGAGAGATGAGTGCTCTCGAATGCCTAAGGTGGTCGTACTCTATTATTAAAAATTTCGAAAAGTTGAGGAATATGTAGCTTTACAATCGAAATGTGAGCTAATGCCAAAATAGCAGAGCTTAATTTCGCCAAAAAAGCTTGAAACTCAAGCAGATACAGTGAGTCATCAATAAGTTGCCAGCTGTATATTCAATTTTCAGGAATTTGGTGACGCCACTCAACTTATTTTTCTACTGTAGCATATCAGCTTTTTGTGTACAAAGGAATTATTCGCCTTTACAACAACAATTTTTATATTCCTCAACTATATTTCACAGCATGAGGTCATGTTGAATAAGGAAATCATAAATTGGAAACTTCTTTTTCAGTCTCTTCTAACTGAAGGTTTTCCTGACTTTATCATCAACCCTATACCAACTCTTCGATTCTTTAAATATACACAGTAAAACACACGCTTAGAGGAGAATACAATTAGTTTAATCGGAATTCTTCGCATTGTCCTAAATCCAATAACATGTGTTACACCATGCCAATTTTTTACACCATGTCAATTTCTGCTTCGTATTAATATCTTTCCAGACACTTTCAATTAACAGTTTCCGATATTCACCGAAAACCGACAACTACTATTCGTTTTCCTTAGAATTAATAGATTGAATTATCCTCAACTTTCATTTGGAACCCAAGCAATGAGCGTAAATGCTAGCCTTAGCCTCCGATTTGGCGATGGCCCGATTGAAGAGACACAGCCGCTGATGGAAGGATCTCAAGAACAGATTCCTTCTGCCAACGGAGATTCAAAAAACCAACCAGAAGGAGGAAAGCCTGGTGAACAAGAACTTCAAAGGGAAGACCTTGATAAAGAAGACCTCTCTTCACAGGAAGGTCTGCCAGTTGTTTCGATATACTCACTAAAGTCAAGCCAGAAGATAGAATCTCCAGCTGAGCGAGGCTTTCTCACATTTATGAAAACTTTGGTTGCAACTGGAGTGCTCGCGCTTCCTTTTGTTATCCAGCAAGTCGGGCTAATCCCCGCGTGGGTACTGCTACTCGTCATAGGATACATCAACTTCCGTACGATGCAGCTCGTCGATGAGGTCGCGAATGCTCTCAATGTCAGAAAAGTGGACTTTGGAAGGCTAGCCGAACAGGTAACTGGAAGAAAGTGGTTTCGATATTTCACAGAAATAAACGTTCACATCATGCAGATCGGCGGTTGTCTCCCTTGCCTTGCCTTTGATCTTCAATACCTAGATAAAGTCTCTTGCCTCTACGGATGGAGCGCCTTCTGTGAGAACAAACCCATGCAAGTACTCCTCATACTTGTGTTGGTTCTCCCTATTGGCTCGATAACCGATCTACACTACCTCTCTATTCCAAGCGGCATCGGACTCCTATTTCAAACTGCCTTTTACCTCACTTTTTTGGTGATCTGCGGGCAAAGGATCCACGAATATGGAATTGCCACTGAAAGTTTCACGGCGTACAACTTTCATTATCTCCCCATAGCATTCGCTTCGATTCTCTTTGCATACGAAGGGATAGGATTGCTTTTAGAAATTCGCGCATCAGTTGCGAGTAAAAAGGAGTTTAGCAAAGTGCTGAGGTATGCATTTGTCGCGTCTACTATCACGTACACTGTATTCGGAACGGTAGGAAAACTGGCGTTTGGAGACAGCGTGGAGCCGGTAATATTCATGAACTTGGATCAAAATAACAAATTTATCGTGCTTTTGGAAGTTGGATATCTCTTCGCTCTGATGATATCACTCCCGGCAGCAATATTTCCTCCTATTCGAATTATAGAGAGCTGGGGATTCCTCAGAAATTGGATAATGGATAAAGAAACAAACAAAAAATCAAAGTGGAAAAGACAGTTCATTCGACAGCCTTTACTGTTGTTGATTGTGCTTGTTGCTGCCATAGCTCCGAGCTTTAATATCGTGATCAGTCTGCTCGGAGGAATGAACTTCACGATACTTTCATTTGTCCTGCCAGTGATAATGTACAACACGCAATTCAAGAACGATCCGAAAAAACGATGGCATCGTTTTGGTAATTGGTTGATCCTGATTGCCGGTATTATCCTTGGGGCATGTGCCACGGTACAGAGCATTTATGAAATATTTAAACCTTTGCCTGAAGAGACTTTAGTGTGATATTACGTGGCTCTTTCATTTGTGGTTTTCAAAGTTACATGTTTAATATTCATTTCGATGATAAATGGAAAACTCTTGTTGCGTAAAACGGGTTCACAGGACAAAATAAAGAAGAAAAGCTCTTTTTCACCTTTCTATGATCAGGAGAGAAAAACCATAAACTCTTTTTAGAGTCATTTTGTAACTAGAACCTCAGAGCGCTCTCGAATAGCAGGAAAAATTATCGAAAATGAGCATCAGCAACTTTAAAAGAACAGAGATGTAGAAAAAGATGAAGCCGTCAATTTTTCTCTGCGAATGAATTTACATGCGATAATGTATGAAACAAAAACCTATTCATCCTCAAGGTAATGAATTTTAAAAAATATATAGAAATTTGAAGGACCTATCATGATTTCTGATTCTTCATTTTCCAAATGCACAGTTCAGAATTTTCTCCAAACGTGAATAAGAGGTTAGAATTATATGAAATCCTCGCGATTTTGCCTGCATGCGCTTGAAGCGCTCCAGAAATTTGCGCAGTGTCGGTATCCCAAAACAAAACCGCTCTCGATGAATAGCTAGCTATCATAAGCCTTCTCTCTGGAACGAGCCTGAGGTCAGTCAACACACTGTCTCTTTTCGCAAAAAACCTTCGAGCGAGCTGATTTGGCTCGAATTTCGATATCAACTTCCATTCAAATTTCTTCGCAGTTTGGCATTCAAAAATTAGCACGCCCAGCTCAACTCCTACAAGGAGATTGTTTTTCTCGAGGACTAAGCACTCGATATCGACGTCCTCTTCAACTGTGATGCTATCGACGTAGTTTAGCTGGTAAGTGTCGGTTTTCGCATACGAATAGATGAAAATAGTACCTTTTCCTGTACCGAGGTAAATCAGCCTGTTTTTTTCATCAAGAGCAGAACACGTGATGTACGCTGTCTCCAACCGCTTCTTTAAACTACCGCCGCCGATTATCTTGCCTTCAGGACTCATCACCTTAAACGATTGAGTCGTTACAGCTAGAATATCCGAGCCAATCATCTTCAAATCGATCACAGCGTCCTCTCCAGTGTTGAAATATTCGCTTACCATCACTTTTTTCATATCAGGCAAAAATTGCGAATAGAGGACCTTTCCATCATTAAACCCAATGTAAACGTCATTCTTCGCCCGGTTATATAAGCAGCAATGGCATCTCGTAGGGAAATCCTTGCCGTATACTTTTTCAAACGATGGAGGCATTATAAGCGGATTGAGAGAATCCGTATATTTGTATATTTTGAACGATCCCAATGTTTCAGGCTCGAAAAAGCTCCAAATACGCGAAAGTCTGGACGTTGGGTCAGAGCTATCAACGCAAATAAACGCAAATTGAGATATTTCATCATAAACGAAAGCGCTGCCGTTGAAAGCTTTAGATATCTTGTCGATATGGCTCAAAGAGAGAGGATAAATGTCACTCTTCAAAATCCGGTTGCCATTGAAAAATACAAACGTGATGTCATCTGAAAGAATGTCTTCCCTTTGCAAAATTTCATCAAAAGCACCGTGGATTGTTTTTGCGAGGGAGATATATGCATCGTTGTCCAAATCGCTGTAATATTTTAGAGGGGAAGGATAGCTGAAGAGCAAGTATCGATGTTGCGGTTTTTGTAGTTCATTTAAATAATTGAGGAAGTCTTCGATCGGTTTCTGGAGATTGACGACATCGTTGCCTTCGGAATCGTAAATAGTGAGTGAAAGACTGAAACATTGAAGTTCCTTGTCGAAGATCGGATCTGAAATTTTTAGAGTAAACTTCTTGTTATCGGATCTTTCCATGTTAGGAGTTTGATAACTCAGGAATTTGCAGAAATAAATAATTTCAATAGATCGTAAATTCCAAAATTTGTGGAAATGAGAACTGAAATAAATGAGTTTTCTGTTTTTGTTTTGTTTTTTTTAACCAAAACTTTGGTACCACAAATAATAAATAAGCAATGAAAATAATGCTTCCGACACCGTTATATTCAACAATTTTTAGTTTGTTCATTACGAACCATTTCAGATTAATTGGCGTTGTGAATCCAAATACAGCCTTTCACAATAATACGAGTTGAGGGCTCGTTCATTGAAGACGAATTTACAAGACTTAACATAAGCTGTTATCAGGCTTTCAAATGGAATTATACATTCTTCTTGTATTCTAGCTGGCTTCTATTAACCGATTCAAGAATAATAATTAACTACAGCTATCTCAGAAGCCTCTGACTTAAATCACCAATGTCCCCAACCATACTCAACTTCCTCCCAACAGACATAGACTATTCAATATCCGGCATCTTTTCCTCCATCGCGACTACTCTTGTTATCGGATACAGCTTCGCTAATTATCAAAAACTCCAATACATTGGCAAAATGGTGATTATTCTCAACCTATCAGATCTATTCTTCTGCCTCAGCAAGCTCAGCGCCATCATATACGAGCCTCCAGACACTCAATACTGCAAATTCATCCAAATCATATCACAATCGTCGCTTCTACTATCCGCTTTTTGGGGTGCAGCATTCGGTCACTCATTCTATATCCTAATGAAATATCAAAAGACAGAAGTCGCTGAAAAGTACTTTGTGTATTACATATACTGCTCATCGGTATTTGTAGTACTTGGAATCGCTACCTACTTCACAGATTTCGTGGTTTATTCTCAGAAACTTCAGACTTGCGTGCACATCGTTGAAGAAGACAAATTCGATTATACTTATTCAATTTTTGATTTTCTTCCAATCTTCCTGTGCTGCATCATTGGGTGTGTCTACTATGCCTTGGGAATAAAGAAGCTAATGAGTCTCGATTACGGTTTCGAAGGGAGAAACTTCATTGCGCTGATAGTATATCCAGGAATAATGCTTGTTTGTTTGTGCCCGATGATCTTCGTTGGAGTTTTTTCGCGCTTTGGCAACCATAGTATCCTGCTTAGTAAAATCGTGACAAATCTCTTGCTCCTACAAGGATTTCTCGATGCTTTTGTTTATGGCCTGCTACCTCAAATAAGGCAGTTCTTGTCCAGGAAAAAAGGTCCTCAGAGCACGAGTATGAGCGAAGGAGGGTATGAAAGCTCGGAAATAAACCGAGATACCTTCCTTCTCGTGAAAAAGTCAGTTTTCGAAGAGTCGACGGGTCCTGAAAGGAAAATTGAAAATAAGTCGGGTCTATAGCTTAATTTGAGTTATTATGTTGCATTGTTTTTTGAAAATATATCTTTAAATATCTCATAGCTATGAGAACGTGAACCTTTATGTTGCCCATATAGGCACCAGAGTCATCAGAATAATTTATCTTCCAATTAATAGAGTTTCTGGTGTCGGTTGAATAACAGAGTCGTTGTAATCATTATATGGTGATTATGTAAGCTATAACAACTCTTGCAAAACTATTAAAAATTAGCGACGAATACAATCATATTATTGTTTCAAAAAAGCTGAATTGGCTACATTTATTACAATCACACACACACTATATTTTCTTCTATGAGGATAGAGCCAGGCTCCCTGTGAGAGTCTCAAAAATATCTGAAATAATATCGGTTTTACCTCGATTTGAATGTATTGATTCTTATTACAGAGCTTGCTTTTAAAATTAAAGAAAGTTGCTCACGAGCTACCACCTAGATCCTCAAGAAACCATACAAACCTCAGATTTTGATGCCTGAGACGAGTGTTAACATGCCCTATGTCTTATCAGGGGCCGAGAATTTGATAGCCTGCATCCTTTCGATGCTCGCTACATCTTTTGTCATTGGAAAAAGCATGTGCAACATAAAGAAGCTCCAATACATTAGCAAAATGGTGCTGTTTGTCATGGCCGCTGACTTCAGCTTCTGTCTATCAAAAATAATCCTTTATATCAATCAAATAAAAGGAATTGGCAGCATCACTACTTGTAAAGCCCTCCAAGTCTATTCTCAATGTTCATTATTACAATCAGTCATTTGGAGTACGCTCTTCGGACACACATTCTATGCTGTAGTGAAATATGAAAGGCCAGAAATCACCGAAAAATATTACAAATGTTATATTTTCATTTCATCGTTATTCGCAGTACTCGGATTCGCTACTGTTTTTACAAATTACGTGACTTATTTGGAAGATGGAGTCTGTGGACACGTTGTAACTGTTGGGAGTCCTGATATTACTTTTATCGTCTTTGATGTGATTCCAATCATGGGTTGCTGCCTTCTTGGGTTAATTTTTTATATACTTGGGGCTTGCGAATTGAGGAAGAAGACTATAAATTTCGGAGCGGGAAATTTCTTGACGCTGGCGCTTTACCCAGGAATTATGATGATCTGTGCGGTACCTACGCTGGCAACTGGGATATTGGCTTGTTTTGGCTTTAAGGTTCGTATTACATCACTTACTTTCAATCTCTCGCTGTTGCAAGGGTTCTTGGATGCTTTCGTATACTGGCTTCTGCCGCAAATCAGAGAAAAGATGCGGAGAACGATAACTCGGTCACAACTGGATACGGAATCAATATATGAGAGTGAAATCGAAATCCAAGAAGCAATTATTCAAAAGCAGAGTGATTTTGGACCTAATAGGATAATAAACAATGAAGATTGGTTGCAGAGAGCAAAAACATTCAATTATTGAATTTGAAAGATGATTCTGTGTACTGTGCTGTTTGTGTCAGAATTAATGTCATTCACTATTTTATTCAGTCTCTTTTTCGAATGCGAGTGAGAGAGCCAAAATATAATACTTTGTTGTTTGTGGTTGGTAAATTCGCTTCTCAAACTCAGCAAAAATCAAAAATCTTTGAATTAAGGAAATAAAAGTTATTTCGTTCAATTATTGAAAGACATAGAAGATACCCAGCCTTGCCTTATACCATTTATTTCTAATTAATAGTGAGTAAACTAATGGTATCAACATCGACGATGCTAGATGACAATAGACTTGATAAAATTATCGATTCATTGCTGAAATCCCCTCCCTCAGAAATCATCAATCTCAAAGAAAGTGACATTCAAGAGCTCTGTATTCGATCAAGAGAAGTGCTCATGAGTCAGCCAATGCTCCTTGAACTAGACACTCCAATAAAAATCGTGGGAGACATTCATGGCCAATACTCTGATCTACTCAGGATTTTTAACGAACTCGGTTTGCCGCCTAGATCAAATTATCTGTTTCTAGGCAGTTATGTTGATCGCGGCAAAGATGGACTTAAAGTCATCTGTCTATTACTAGCTTTGAAAATCAGATATCCTGAAAATTTGTTCTTATTAAGAGGTAATCATGAATGTCGGTCAATAACTCGAATCTATGGGTTTTATGATGAATGCAAACGACGGTATGGCATAAAACTTTGGAAATTAGTCTGTGAGGCAGTCTTTGAATGCATGCCTGCTGCAGCCATTGTCGCCGACAAAGTTTTCTGCGTCCACGGAGGGTTAAGTCCGGACTTACAGAGATTAGAGCAAATCAAAGAACTAAAAAGACCAACAACGGTGCCAGATACTGGACTATTGTGTGATTTATTATGGTCTGATCCCGATCAAGATGTTGACACTTGGAGAGACAATGAAAAAGGAGTTTCTTATACATTTGGAGAAAAAATCGTTGAAAATTTCCTCAGAAAGTTTAATTTGGATCTAATTTGCCGCGGACGTCAGGTTGTGGGAGATGGGTATGAATTCCTTTTTGGGAGACAGATTGTGACTATTTTCTCTGCTCCATATTACTGCGGAGAATTTGATAATAATGGCGCTGTAATGGAGGTAGATGATTCGTTAAATTGCAAATTTAAAATCTTTATGCCAAGATTCAATTGATCGACGACATTCATATAGAGAATTTATATGCGTACTTTCTTAATGTTTATTCATTCATTGGATACACAATTCAAGGAAGCGCGTTATGTTGGGAATTAATTCGTAAATTTATCATGCATTTTGACAGAATTTATAGTCTCTCTTGTGATTGGTTAGCCTTGAAAATGAGAAATTTCAATTCCCTATTGTTGTACATGAAATTCTATTGCTTTTTGGGATTGAAAGTCTCTCAAATGGCCATTCCAAAAAAAAAATTCTGATTACTGATTTGTTAGTCAAAACTCGGGAAATTAGTTTATTCCGCAAAAATAAAAAATATTTATTTAGTTTTAATTACTGAAAACATCGAGGTTTACTACTTCATTCTTGGCTCCGAGAATCTAATACTATTCATTTCTAACCAACTGTGAGTAAACTAATGGAATCAACTTCAACCATGCTTGATGAAAAGAAACTCGATGAAATTATCGACTCATTGCTGAAATCTCCTCCCGCAGAAAGAATCAATCTCAAAGAGAGTGACATTAAAAAACTCTGTCTTCAATCAAGAGAAGTGCTCATGAGTCAGCCAATGCTCCTTGAACTAGACACTCCAATAAAAATCGTGGGAGACATTCGTGGCCAATACTCCGATCTACTCAGGATTTTTAAAGAACTCGGCTTACCACCTAAATCAAACTATCTGTTTCTCGGCAATTATGTTGGTCGAGGTAAATATGACCTCAAAGTTATCTGTCTATTGCTAGCTTTGAAAATCAAATATCCTGAAAATTTGTTCTTATTGAGAGGTAACCACGAATGCAGAGCGATGAGGCGTTACCACGGATTCTATGATGAATGCAAACGATGGTATAACGTAAAGCTTTGGAAATTATTCTCAGAGGCAGCCTTTGACTGCATGCCTGCTGCAGCCATTGTCGCCGACAAAATTTTCTGCGTCCACGGCGGGTTAAGTCCAGACTTACAGAAATTAGAGCAAATCAAGGAACTAAAGAGACTACCATCTGTGCCAGATACTGGACTATTGTGCGATTTATTGTGGTCCGGTCCTGATCGAGATGTTGACGCTTGGGGAGGCAATGAAGAAGGAATGTCTTACAAATTTGGAGAAAAAATCGTTGAAAATTTCCTGAGCAAGTTTGATTTCGATCTTATATGTTGTGGACGTCAGGTTGTGGGGGATGGGTACAAATTTCTTTTTAGGAGACAGATTGTGACAATTTTCTCTGCTCCTAATTATCGCGATGGCGTTGATAATAACGGAGCTGTAATGGAAGTAGATGAATCGTTAAATTGCAAATTTAAAATCTTCATGCCGCAAGTTACAGACGTTAGAAATACTTTATTTAAGCAATAACTCTCATTCCGACCCTATACTTTCTTCATACTTCGTCACGTATCAAGAATTTGATTTTTTTGTGCTCTGCATCTGAAAATAAATTTCTCAAAAACCGCTACAAAATTTGATTTGCATATTATCGTCTATCAGATGACTGTTGAGTTAAATTTTATTAAAGTGATGCGTAACTCAGTTCCCATCGAAGGCAGCTTGGTCGTCGAGAGCATCGACGACGGCTTCAACTTCCGAGGACGCATTTCCATCGGAGGTCTCAATGATTCAGAAATACCTTCTCCCAATAAATTCAATCACATGGCAGTCAACAGCACTTACAAACAACCTGAAACCCAGGGTCCAGACGCATTCACTGAAAGCCCACAGCCCACTAGGCGCATCTTCTACGAAACAGAAATGACTTTCTCCCCTCAGCATGACCTAAAATTCCACACTCTTAACAATAACATCTTCCCCATGAAGGGAAGTAGAGCGCTATCTTCCGATCAACTTAATCGAGCGAAAAAACCTGGATTCATTAAGAGTTTTAAGAAAAGCTTCAAAATTCCGAGTCCAAGGCAATTGACTTCGCCCAAAGCTAAAGCACAGCCGAATCTAGAAGAAGGATTTATCACATGCTCAACAGAGACCTTGCAAGAGCAGAATGAACTCTTAGAATTGAAAACAAAGCACGAGCCATGCGAGCTAGAGGCGCTTCCGATAAGAGGAAGCTATTTTAAAGATTACGAGCAGAATTTTATTGAGACTCATCGAAAAACTCCTTCGCCGCAAAAGGGATTGCAGCAAAGGATCATTGAACGGGTGCTGACTTTTAACGATACAAGTACAAAAGGAGGATACGAGGAGCAATTGAGCCGATCAAGGCAATCTAATGAGAATGTGCCTCGGTTCAGAGTTAAACTAAGCGATCTCGACAACCAGCCCTCGTATATTAATACAGAGAGCAGCCAATCGAGGAGGACTAAAGTGGAATCGCAAGGGCGGTATCTCCCAGCTGAAGACCAGGAATCCGTTGTACAGTGGTCGTTTAACGATAAGATGACTACTCAAGGACACTTTTCAACTCAAAAGCAATTCGAGTCCTCTCAGCAGCAGCATTTTGATAAAAACCGTCAGAATCAGAAGTCATCAATGCATAAAAACAGGAAAGGCGCAGATTACCCTCAGGCTCGACATACCTTTGGAAAAGAAAACGCTCAAGTCTCTTCAAATCGTTCTTCTCACTGTCCCTCTTGCTGCCGAATGATTTCCGATATGCAAACGACTCCAAGAAGAACACTAGGAAGTAATACCAAGGCGAAACCAGCGCAGCAAAATACTCGGAGAAACTCACCGGCCGATACACGCAGAAATTCAAATTGCAATGCAAGTTCTTTTGATTTTACAGTTCTGAAGAGAAGGTGCTGTAGCAAAGGCCATAATATCGATATTTACACCGAAAATCCAAAATTTACAACGATTTTAAGGAAATATAAAGCTGATGCTTCCACACCACTGCAAAATAAAAAAACAACTGGCCCAGTCACACCGATGTCCACCAGAAAAAATTCGCGACAAATCTAAGAAAGGCTAATTCCACCCTGTATAAAACTTGTAATATAAATTAAGCCAATGTCAGTGGACTCGAGTCACTATATAGATGCTTTTGTTGGAAATGTTTCCTTCGAAATGATAATAAATGTGCTTTGAGTGTCATCTAACCGAAATTGTAATTCTATCCCATTGATGGTGTTTTTTTTTCTCTCTTCGACTTTTTCAATAATAAAGAAAAAAAAATGCAAAAAGCTTTCTTAATCATTATGCTACTTCTCTCCTTTCATCGAATTTACAATCTCCCTACTTTCGCTGCTCTTGCTCCACCACGTATGCACACATTCGAGACTAAAATAATTAAAAAGATTTTTGAGAGCAATCACTCAGCTATCTATTGTTAACAAGAAATTTATAGAAGTAGTTAAAAAAAAAAAGAGGCGCTGTTCCTATAAGCACTGAACTTTTGAATCAAACCTCAGTTCCGCAAACCAACAAATCGCACATGCAGCATAATCACGGAAAAAAATCCATGACTGCATAGGCTATTCCAGGATCTTCCTGCAGAGCGGGCACCTGGTATTGCTGGCTTCACAAGAAACGAGGTTTTCATAGCAAGTACAGTGTAGAACATGGCCACATTTAAGCACCATCACGTGATCTTCCTTCTGGAAGTTTCTCAAACAAATACAGCATTCCTCCGGAAGCACGAACTTCTTCACCACGGGCTTCTGGCCCGTGCCTTCATTTGAGCATATAGACAATTCTACCTTTTCATTTCCGAGCCTATTATCCATTCCATCCATCTTAATATAGAACGAGCCCCAGAACTTTTCATCTTCTTTAACTATCTCTCTATGCAAGAGGACAGTTCTTTGGAAAATTATCGTCAACGTCAGTAGTTGAACAGTGCATACCGAGGACATGAGATAAAATCTGTGGTGGTATCCTCCGTTCTCGAGCACCGAGCTCGAGCTATGGCACTCGTTTTTGAGGATGATATCGTTCCAAAAGGCCCAAGCGACCATTGAGATCCACAGCAAGCCTTCAGTTACTGATCCAGCAAGTAAGTAGTACTTCAAATGCTCGTACTCATAGCGCTTGTGGTTGACGTACTCATGGACTTGACCTCTTTCGATAAAAACGTAATACATCGTGAAACTCGTCACGGCGCCTCCAGCGATCGGCGCGGTAGCGGCCAATAGCTCGAATAGTATGACCAATGGCTGAGGACTGCAGAGATAGAAGAGATAGTCAAGGGAATACCTCAGCGAGAACGCGAAAATCGCGACGTGTCCGAGCGTCACACAGAGCATAATATTTCTAAATTTGCGATTTGCTCCGGTAAAAAGCCAATTGAAGTACATATGGACCAAGATACAGAAGATCCCGATGATTTCGAAGTCACACAGAGCAATTGTGATGTAAGCAATGGCTCTGATAACGAAATTTAGGATGTTGTTTTGGCAATACGTCTCCTGAACCTCCTGAAACAGCCCAAAGTAGTAGAGAAACACGCAGGAGAGGAGGACCGTCGCTGGCAGGCGGTAGATAACGGGTTTTTGGTCCTGCTCGATTTCTGAAAGGCGAGTATAGAATTCAACCAAGAATCCGATAACGAAGATAGTGTAGTACATGTAGAGGCAAAGGAGCATGAGGTTCGATGAGAATTCCCGATCAGTAATCATAGCGATCCCGCACCAGAGGGTGAAGCCGACGGCGTTCTCTGCCATACCTTTGGCGGTATCAATTTTCATTTTTAGAAAAAATTCCTGAGAAAAATTGTTAATTATTAATAGCAGTCTCAAGATTGCTTTTCTGATATTTAAATTCATGAAAGCGAATCGTTTTGCAAGACAATAATTCTGGTCTTTGCCGCGACCCTCGACTGGTAGAGTTCTGGGCTGATGGAATCAGAAGCGTAACGCGCTATTTATGAAAAAGAACTCAGTGTCTTAACTTTCAAATTTAAATTTGTCTCAGAGTGCTTTTATTAGAAGCCATTATGCGTTTAACAATACCCTATCAGAAAAAATTTTGTATTATCTATCTTTTGTGTTTTTTCTCCTGTAGAGCTGGAAATCCCATCATTTATTTGAAAAAACTCGTATATTACAATGTAGAAGTAGAGGGTTTTCTATTTTGAAAGAAGCCGAATCTATTGGGCTTTTTATTTTTGTTAGCTTGGTTCAAATTTCAAAAAATTATTTATCAGTTTTAATTTTGTTAATTGAACTCAGCACGCTTAAATCTAACAAATTGAAAGCGAGACGTGATTCTCGTGAAATTGATATTTTTATGAGTATGCATACAAAATATAAATCCCATTGACAAACTCAGCTTCTCCACTCGAGCAGCACTTTTAAAATTTTAATATTTCAAGGCTTCTTATAAGAAATAGTCAGGCACTTTCTTCTTAAGGGTCGGATCGTACTCCTCCTATATAGGAATTAGAGCGTTTTTTTCAAAAGAAAGAGTTACCATCGGAGCAGCATCGAATATTTTATAGTATTTTGATAAATTTTCATCCAGTTCTAATATCGCGGCCACGTTTCCACATCTAACAAATAGCTATATCATCGCATAATTCGCTTAGATTTTACCTGTAGCAGTAATTTGGCGCTGACCACACAGTAACCAACTGATTATTAAACATAACTCTACGAAATTGACGATAAATGCTCCAAAGATTGTCTAGAGATGCTTTTACTTGTATCCTTCCATGACCAACTGATGAGCCCTGCAGATTAAGTCTATATTGTTCGTTCTACAAAAAGCCTCAACCACGTCTCCCCCGAATAAGAACCCTGCTCCTCTTGGACTGTGACCCCACCCTTCCATCACTAAATAAAAAATTTGTTCAACAATTGCGGTCATCAAGCAGAATTTCAACCTTCGGGATCAGACCACATAAGATCGCACATTGCTCCATCATGAGGAACTTCTTGTTTTCTGTTAATCGCGCGGATCTAGCAACGAGTTGTCAGGTAAACAAGCGAGCGGAGGATTACATCGTCAAGGGTCTTGACTGAGGGAGAGAGTCCTCCATGCACACAAAGAATTCTATCATCCACAACAGCCGCGAGACTGAGATAGTCGAAGACCTCGGTGCAGTACTTCCATACGTTCAGCGAGCCATATTTCCGCAAACACTCATCATAAAAACCATAAACTTGCGTGATTTGTCTGCTTTCATGGTTTCCTCTGATCAATGTGATTCTATCAGGGTATCTGACCTACTCGGATAGTTCAAAATACGTGGTTTTTTGTCTATCTACCTTAAGAGAGAGCAATAAAAGGAAAGTTTCCACACTATGCGAGCCTCTATCAACAAAATCTCCGAGGAATAAGTAGTTTGTATCTGGACACTCCCCTCCGACTTTAAATAGTTCCATCATGTCGTAAAATTGACCGTGGATGTCTCCGCATACCTGATGCATTTCGATAAAATGGAATTGAATGAAGGATGCAATTACAGTAACTGGAGCTTCTACGCGTTGAACGTTGCCTTCTTCAGAGAGGATTTCCTTTGCCTTGGTGCAGAGTGCTTTAACTTCGCTTTCTTTGATGCATTCGCATTTTCGAAGCTGCTCGATGTACCGGTCAAGGTCAGAGGAGATCATGTGTTTTATTCAAAAGTTATTTCAAATGAATAGGAGTTTTAATTAAGAATTCAAGTTAAAATTGAGATGCACTACCCCAAAACTATATCAATACTTCAACTTGGGAGATTCTTGAAATAATTTTGGTTCATACAGTTCAAAGTATGATTTTACATAAGTGTTTTTGGCTCTGTTTAACGTGACGAATTTTCAATGGTAAATTTCGTTTATTGAATAAGGATGGTGTAGAGGGGTTAACATTATAATGTATTTTTTTTTGCAAAGCCAAGTTAATTGCTAGCGAAATGGCACAAGCACAAAGTTAATCAAGCTTCTAACGAAATACGGAATTAATTTAGAAATTGTGATGTACATATGCACTGATGATTTTAAGTGGTCATAGCCTTGGAGCTTGTAGTTTTCGGCGGCTTCTTGTGTAACATACTCGATAAATTTGCAGAGGGTGTAAAGAGCCAGATACGCTCCGAGTCTCCAAAAAACCATTGAGAAGCCCCGGAAATTAATGACATTCCAACAAGCCCGAGCAATCCTCAAAGCTTTGGTCCTAGCAAGACAAATTCAGTAGTATTCCCAGAAAAATAACTTGTGCCTTCGAAGGTAAGTATCGTCAAAGCCACTGATATGGTTGGGTTGATCGCATCAACGACCAAAATAAGCGGAGACAGCGGCATTCCCATTTCCAAGAAAGCCACAGCGTAACAAAGCTTAGTGGCTGCTCGGCATTAAGGATTGCTTCGTTTTCAACTTCATTGTCAACTTCATTGTCAACAATATTTGGAGAGAACCTGTTGAAAATAAACACGTCACCAAGATAAATGGCGACACCACCCAACAAAACAAGGGGATTGCTAGCCAACGCAGTCACTGGGAGAAGTTTTGCGAGAGCGAGAGATGTGATTAATTTCTTCGCCAGTTGCTTTGCTAACTTGGGACAAGAAGTGGACTTCAGCTGTGTACGATTTCTGGGACATCTTGCGATACTCAGTTCTGACGGATCATCGTCGTCCGACAAAAACATACCACCTTTGCTAGAGGCTGGGATATCATACTTGTAAATGCAGCGCGAGTGCATTTTTTTCATATTTGGAGCGGCTCTCGGCTCTCATTGTATTTAAGAGGCATTTCTGAGAATTCACGAGCTTTGTTAGCGTGGTGAAATGTAACAAAATCAATCTTAAAATTAAATCATTCTGATAATTACTCCCAGGGTTAGAATGCCGACAATGCTGTCGTAATAGAATCTACTTAAAACGTTTACTGCGGTCTGAAGCCTATTTTCTCTCCCGCAAATTCAATATTTGCAAATTTTGATGAGTGCCCTGATTTGTGCTAATGTTTTCTAAAGAGTTAGTCAATCCCATTGAATTTTGCTCATTTCTTAACCAAACGAGATGATTCTAGGACATCAGCTTGGAGTATTATCTTAAGTGTGAATGTTTTTTGCACTTTTCAACTTGATGAGTTTCCAAAGCAAGTTCCTTTCTCATTGAATAATACAGCAAAGAGTTCGGCCTTGTATACTTATATTATCAACTAATTTATCACTTCTTTGTGTAAAATCTCAGTAAGATGTGAATATAGTTAGTAAAGATAGTAATGACATTATAATACATCAAGACAGCTGGCTTAAAGTGATCATAGTCACCAGACTTGTAATTTTCTACAGCTTGGTGTGTATCATGGCCTATGAGTCCAGAGAAAACTGCAATTGCAATGTATGGTTCGATTCTCCAGAAGGCCATTGAGAGTGGGGTTGGTCCCATGATCAAGTAGAAACCTCGGACATTAATGACATTCCAATAAGCCCGACCAATCCTCCATACAAAGCCCCTCTAAACTTATTGAAAGAGTATAGAGGTTTATTATAAGCGTAAAGACTCGCGCCTCCGAAAGCGAGCGTCGTAAGCGCGATTGACATTGGAATTATTGCTGGATTGACCAGATTAGCTGCCAAAACGAGCTTAGATAACATTAGTCCGTTCCCTGGGTAGATCGCAGAGTATGAAAGTTGGCGAGCAAATGATGGTTTGACATATGGAACTGTTTTGCCCTCGACTTGCTTGTAAGTGAGCTCAGAGCCGGTGGAGTGGAAAGTAAACACGCCACTGAATGACATGAGTGCGCCAATAGTTATTGGAATAGGGGTAGCTGCCAATGAGGCCATCGAGACGAGTTTTGCGATAGCTAGAGACGCGGCGATTCCTCCCCCGGTCGCTGAGTAGACATTGGTTATGAAGCGACCGAGTGCAAAATCAGCTAAGATTACCTCCCCTGCAGTTTTGGTTCTCTCAGTCACGATGGTATTCGTCTTTTCTTGTTGAGGCTTTAAATTACTGCAATAGTAGGTTGGAAGACCATAGTTGTAAATGCACTGTGAGTGAGCATTTCTCAAATTGGAAATGGTTCTTCCTGTGTTGAAGTGGTATTTTTGGGAGGAAACTAACTTCGACAGCATGCTCAGAGGTTATATAAATGAATCTTTAAATTAAATAATTCTGATCGTAAACTCAAGTTCCAAGCTCCAGTTAACTCGAAAATATTGTTTAATTTTTTCACAGAGGTGGAAGAGGACGAATACGATATGAAGCATAACGTATGACACGCAAATATTGGTATGTATGTAGCCCTTAGAAGATTGCCCTCTCTCTCAAAGGCATTTCTTAAGGTATTAGCAAAGAACGTTGGATCTTTTCATTTTATTTTCTATTTCTTCTTCTTCATACATCACTTCTATTTAGCTGCTGTCTCAAAGAAATAATACATCATAATCCTTTTGATCTTGAATTTGCTTTCCTGAGTCCATTTTATAAAACTCAGGATCTTTCTAAAGATTTTAATTTAGATGTGATTTATCACATTCAGGAATAAATAATAAAGCATAAGAGCGCCAACAAACAAAATACGAATGGGAAAATATAAAGCCATTTTGGCTGAGCCAGCGAAGCTAGAAGGGACTATCGAAACAGTCTTTTGGGATGTTTGTCCGGATGACTCTGGGGTTCTTGATCCATCAGAGCTTCCAAAATTTCTGACAGCTTTTTATGAGAAAATGGGAATAACAGAGAAAATCACAGATGATGAATACGTAAAGATGATTGAGGAGTATGAAAAGTCTGAGTATATTCTTGGAAAGGAGTTCTTCACGATTGGGAGAGCAGCTATAGAAGCGCTTGCAAAATTGGAAAAAGATTAATGCGTCTGGACAAATCTAAAGAAAATTTAATGTCCGCCTAGGGACTTAATTCCATAAATTCATTTAAGTTAACCTTCATTGCATTATTAAAACATTAGGTCTCTTCGAAATGACTACATTGTAATCACTATGTTCACAAAAACATTCGCAAAAGAAAGTCAAAATGATCCAAATGTCTCTTCCTATGATATGCCAGGGAATTCGGTATGAGAAAAGGAGTG
>ENA-UOTX01000218-UOTX01000218.1-compost-metagenome-genome-assembly--contig:-NODE-218-length-64010-cov-11.310825_pt1 | contig 64010 bp, 33 predicted proteins | sample MGYA00238143_ERZ746982 | MGnify/ENA primary metagenome ERZ746982 (study PRJEB28758, sample SAMN06268862) | compost metagenome | isolation source: single cell | place: USA: California, Emeryville, Joint... | reverse complement strand
GTAAGTGTAGTTATAAACAGACCTTTGTGGTTCAAAAGCCTCCCAAGCAATGAAGAGTCTGATGAAATTGAATCCCCATTCTTGGAAGTTTTGCAGGTCCTCCTCGGCGAGGGAGTCATTGGTGTGGAAATGGTCAGTGATAGGGTAGAATGGAGCGACTTTGTAAACAACATTGACTCCGTGATAGAGTTTTGTTCTATTGAACTCGTCGATGAGTTGTCTCGTGTTTGTGTCGACACGAATCCCCTTAGATTCACTAAGAGTGAACAAAGTGAGACCCAAGAGAGCCCATAGCATAAAAAACTTGGAATTCATTTCCTCGAGAGCAAATTAAAATAATTGGCTCAAGAAATATAAGCCGTTTAGTAATTGCTCAGCTTTCCTCGAATGGTTGAGAGTTCAGAGAATCATGTCAATCGAAGGAATATCCCACTTAAAAAGAGAAGTGAATGCAAAATTCGATCGAGAAGCATCGATAGCGGTCCAAGGATATAAACATATCAATTGTAACTTTCATTTTGGTTTCTGGGTTGTTTTTTTTTGTTTTTTTTTTAAATCATTGACCAATATCTCAAGCCTAAAATATCTCAACGATGTTATTTAAGATGCATCCGTTTTTGCCATAGAATCAATGGAATGATAAATTTACGTTTCCCTGGAATTCTGAGATACTTATTAATTACTCTAAAGGGTTTTTCTCTTCAAAAAGTTCACAGTTTGTTAACTGTTGAAATAATGCTTTATTAACTGACAGAGAGGATCAGCCGTATTATTCAACTTACGAAAAAGATGGTCTATCATCAGTTTATGTTTATTTTTCGTTCTGGCCCCAATATAAAACTCCTCAAATTGAGCCCCCTCAGAAGCACTTTTTCCTGCATTAGATCCGTCTAGAACTTACGATGAGATGACCTAACTGCTGGAAAGTGAATAAATTTCTGACTTCTAAAACTGACTATTGTAATGAAAAGGTCTATGACTTCTTCAGGTTATGAGTAATTTTTGATCGGAGAGAAATAAAATTTATCAAAATACAGAAATTGGGATTGATTTGAAAGAAAAACAGAATCCAAAACAAGACGATGATTATTCTTCGGTAAGATCTACGAAGTCATGCAGTAGCATAAGAAATATCGCTTTGCATTGATAGAGAGATTTTGAAAACCAGCAAAATTTGTGCTCGGAATAGAGAAGCAAGTAGTGCAGCCTCATCATATGTGAAAAGCTACCTCCCTCAATTTGGGAAATACCATTTTGGAGCAACTAACAAAGACTATGAGACCAGAAAAGCAATGATAAATAAGAAGCAAGCAGAATACTGGGAAGTATATCTTTTGTTGAGTTGTTATCGGACTTGTAATGTAAGAATGCTGAAGTAAATTATAAGGCAATGCTTGGAGGTTTCGAAGAATTGATGGATCCTGATATAAAAGATTCAAATGAATTTATTGTTGCAGCCAGAAAACTATTACAATTTGGTTCTGAGAGAGCACTTGGTAAATCACAAAATAAATTTCATATCTCATTTATCTCCCCTTACTCTTACTAGATTGCGGCGCAGGCATTGGAAGAGTGACTAAATTTGTTCTCGCAAATCATTTCAAGAAAGTAATTCGATGTATTAACAATAAAATCAACTCTATGAAAGATAGACTTAATTGAACCAGAAGCAAAATTTGTTGCGGAAGCTCATAAACTGCAAAAAGAACTTCCACAAATACAAAATATACATCACTCTTCTCTGCAAAATTTCACTTTTCCAAAAGGCTTGGAGTACGATTGCATATGGGTTCAATGGGTAGAGAACCTGAGATGCTTTATTTCTAATAACTTCCTAGGTGTTGGCTTATTTGACGGAAGATGAGATACGTCGAGTTTTCAGAAAAGCAAAACTTGCACTGGCGAAAAATGTTTTATAAATTCTATTCTCAGCTAAATCAATGATTCTTCTTGTCTTTTTAGGGGACAATTTTTGTGAAAGAAAATATCTGCGATGAGACGACAAAATATATGTTTGACTACCAAGATTATAGTATTACAAGGTATCTTGGTTTCTTTTCACTTTGATTGATATGATATTTCTAATTAGAACTGAAAAAAACCTTCTTCAGCTATTCAATGAAACGAACTTTGATGTTAAATTAACCCATCATCAAAAAGGTTTTCCAGACGACTTTATTGATGTGAAAATATATGCTTTGCAGAACTCAGAATGAAGATATATTTTCATATTATAAGTTTAAGTTGGAGCGATTTTTATTAAAGCTCGCATTCCTTTTTTTATAGAAGTTGCTTTGCTACAATTTCTTCTGTTGCATATATATATCATCATTGTCTCTACTGTTCATAAAACCTTCACAAACTATATCTCTCCCAACCCACGAAAAATACATGTAATTTTCACATTTCCAATGAAAAAATAATTCAAGAGATAATCAACACGTTGGAATCGGGTACAATGATTTCATTATATCTTGGTCGACTCTAAGCGATGCTCACTAAATTCATTCAAATGTGATAATGACTAGTAAGAAAAACATTTTTTGACTTGTTTTGATAAGGACTTATGTAACTAATAATTTTGGTTCGTTTAATCTAACTTCGTCTTGCTTACTAACGAAAAGGAAATGACATTTGATATAAACAATACGATGAAGAAGATAGATAGTATCAACACCAAAAGAGCTATGAGCTTGAACGCTTTAGCTATCCAACTTGATTGACTTCTGTCTGTCATTTCATACTTTATCATGTGTTTTCCGTCGATACTGCTGAGGAGAGGATCTCTCGATATGAAATCCCCACTAATCTTCCAGAAGGTTCTCTGCGTCACATTCTCCTTCAAGCCGAATCGAACTTGCGTTAAGCTTTTTTTCTGCTCGGTAACCGTTGCACTCTGCGTTATGTCTCTTGAACGTAACTGTGGAATGCTCAGCAATTCAACTTTAGTGTTTTTCAATGTAAATCCAAACTCAAGATTGTGAGGGGTTTTCCGCTCTATAGAAACAACGTAGTCCAATGATTTTTCTTCACCATTTAACTGCAAATTATATTCTCGGTTCACCTCAAGAATTGTATTCACCAATGAGAAAGACGTACTTGAATTCTGAACCATGGTGGCCTTAGGATTTTTTACCACAAAGCGAAGTGGATCATCTGACGAGAGATTTAGGAGTCTTCGTCCCCCCTCTACCTGTGAAGTGGCGAATTTGATGTTTGAAGAATATGACACAACGATCAGAGTTCCTTTGCTTTCAAGATAGAACGATGAATCATATCGCATAATCGAGCACACTCTCTTCTGCGTGTGACTATCTGGAAGAAAGATAGATAGTTCTTTTTCGTTATTAGTAAGCGTGAAATTCATCAAATATTCAAGGTCAGTCCGAAAGAGCTTGAAGACACAAAAGTAAGCAAGTGGAGCTGTTGCATTCGTTGTATTGTCTTTTGAAAGCGGGAGTATATTCACGACTACCTCTGATTCATCATAGCTGGATTGCATGGAATAGAATGCGATGGCACTAAAAACTAGTGCGACCATGAAAGTGTTGATGAGAAATCTATATCTGCTCAGCTTCCTCTGAACAACGTTTTCAGAAGAGAGGTCAGAAAGTCTGAGCATCCGAAGAAAATCATTGATTGTCGCTTTCAATAAAGTGCTAAATCCCATCACTAAATCTTTTTCAGGAATTATTTGATTAAATGACAGAAAAATTATTCTCAGGTGTGGCCGAAAGATCAATTAATTCTCACATACGCTGTAGTCATGAATCCAAAGTTATCCCTTTGGGTTAGGAAAGAAATTGAAAAGAGTTAGCACTCCAATTCTAGCACAATAGCAACAACGGATCAACAACAATGAGATTGCAGCATACTCATTGTAAGGGAACAATCTATATATATGTTAAAACATTTAATAAAAGCAGTAGCAGACTTGAAATGAAATGAAAGTATGATTCTCTAACAAAAAGTATACATGCAATTTCATTTGAAGCTGGCTCACACAGTTTTTCCATGCACTCGGAAAACACGACTTCGGCAGCAAAACAAAATTTTATTTGAAATTTAGAATACTAAAAAAATTAGACTTAGGAAGGCCAACTCTTTGAGCAAGAGAATTTTCCCCAAAAAAATCGATTACTCATGAGAAACTCTCTTCAAAAAGAGGATATTGAACTGCCTGAAACGAGACTTGGACGCATCTCGAGTATGTTCAAAAAGATAAAAAACGTTTCTGCAAGATATCATGATATCATCTACGATCCATACTGGTTTAAAACCCCAGCAAGCGTACCCAAGGCACAAGAACGTCTTGTGAGACCCTATTTCTTAAAAGAAAGCTTGCCGCCTCGTACACTGCAATGGTGGGACAGTCAAGAATATTTTTATAAATACTCACCAGCCTATGAGATTTTTTTCAAACTCTACCGGCTCGTAATGAAGATCTGGATATTACTACTGACTGTAACTCTTGCTTCGGAAGCTCTCGGATACACTTATTGTTACTATTACATTACGGATGCAGAACAATTGAGCATAAAGCCTTTAGAAAGCGCAACTCTACAATGTGGCAGTTTCCCTTATGTGGCAATTGTCAAAGCCTTTGTCATGCTTGTTGTGATAATCATAGTTACTATTAATGTCACGGCGGAGAAGAAAGCAATTTTCGAGAAATTTGGAGAAGAATATCAAGATTATAAAACAACAGAGAAAAAATTTTGTCTAATTATTAGAAAACTTCCCGATGAATTTTTCGAGAAGGAGCTCATCGAATGGGTGGAGTCTTTGATCCCCGGAGAAATTTCCGTGCTAGGTGCTCTGCGGTTGAGAAGTATTGATAATGTACGCAAGCAAGTAAAGAAGATAAAGCGACTCATGCGAGAGAAAAAAACCAATTATGTCGCTCGGAATTCAGGCGCTGGTGCAAATCTAGATGCCCTCCTATTGGATCGTGAAAAAAAGATTGAGTTTGAAATTGCTGAAATAGAAAAAGACCTTCTCAATTTTCATCCCAGTGAGCAAGAATTTGCTCTCTTCAAAAAAACTAACTTCGAAAGAAGTGCAATTATATGTTTCGAGAATGCTGACATGACAAGAGCAATTAAGAAAAATTTTATCAAACGTCCATTCTGCAATAAAAGACTCCGAGAAAAACTTACCTTTAAGAACGCAAACGTTGAATTCGACACCTTGCCGGCTCCTGAGCTCGTAGAATGGAAATATGTGGGAATCCCTAAACTGACTCGATATATTCTTGCTGGGATAGTAATTACATGCATTATTATCCTCATGGGAGTCGCGCTTTATTTTGTTATTCTCGGCTACATCGAAGAAGTGCATGCAGAAACTTTTTGGCACTTAGTGCTCTATGTTACTGCGATAGCTGCAATAAAACAATTTGTGAACATAGCAATTGTTTTGGCAAGTCACTATTGGTTCTTCTTTCCTGATAAGAACCAGAACGAGAAACTCAAATTTGATCTTATGCTTCTGTTGCATTACCTTGCTTTCAATATCGCACAATCAATCAGAATATTCGGGGATTACGAGTTAGTTGGATTAACTTATTTAATATCAACTACCTGTTTAATTGGGCTGAATATGCTGACTCCTATCTACGATTTGGTGATCTTCTGGCATAAACAACGCCAAAGGCGCTATTTGTTGAGCAATCCAACCACTAACACATACACACAAGCTGAGGCTGATAGCGCCTTCCAGAATCCTGAATTTGACTTCTTTGAAAGAGTAAACGATATCGGGCAAGCTCTTTTCATTGGTTTTACACTTTATGGGGTTTTTCCTATGGTGGTGCCCATGTGTTTCTTCAACATCCTTCTGAGCTACTTTGTCGATAAATACTTGATCATTAATCTTTACGCAATACCGAAGGTTCAAAGCTATCAACTGGCACTGAAATCATGGAAAATATTTATGTTCAACTTTGTCATGATGCTCTTAGGATTCATCCACTATCTTGGTAGCACCCTTGCTAACTTGTTGATGTATCTTGAATATCTCTCTGCGGATAAGACGATCGATTTTGGAAACCTGACTCCGAAAGAAATCCAAAAAATGCACGATTATCGACTTGGAATTACGTTGATTTTATTCTTCATACTAACTCCGATTCTGATTATTTACTATTCCTGCTGCTACCAATCCTCAAGAAAATATAACAAACTTCAAGAGAGCTCAAATGAAAATATGGATAACAGGTTTACTTATGAGAATGCATCTAAGCATTTCTATTCAACCTACTTAGCGACATATCCTTATCGTCCCACATCAGACCCATATTTTTAGTCCAGAGTTTCTGAGCTCTGGTGAAGAGGGAGATACCGAGAAGGTTCGTCTAACACAATGCATCGTTCTTAGTCAATAAGTTTATTTGAGAATTCGTTGTTCTCAAGCGTTTTTTACACTTTTATTGTTAAGAAATGGAGATAGTTATGGACCTGAATAGAAATAAAAAATGTCTTTTTATCATCAAAAACTAACATTGAGCCGTAAATTATAATCTTGTAGGTAGTCATCCATGCTTAAATTATTTCCACAATCCTCTTGATGGTTTTAATATGCTGCTCAAAAATAAGCAAGGAGCAAATTAAAGATGTAAAAAATAAAAAAACAAAAAGAACGCCATTTCTAGCGAATTAGTCATGCGAGATTAATTTTGTTGAACAAGTTCGATCTTACACCGTTAGTGATTAATCCCTTATCTGAAAATAAAATTTAAGAGTAAATATCCTCATGTCATTAAGCTAACAGATAAACACACTTATATAAAACCTTGTCAGCAGCCATCCAATTTTTCAAAATTAAGTTGAGATGATATTAGAGAACACGACGTTGTTTTCATTTTAACCAATGTCTATTGATTTGTGCCGAATTGACTTTCTTTGAGCAATCAAATGAGAGCTTATCGTTGCAAATGGGACCTCAGTACACTTGATAACATTTTCCTAATACTGGTAAATTCATTTTCCAATGAAGTAAGGTACTTGTTTCTTCAATTGGTCTGGTGCATAATCATAGTTTAATAAGTGTGCCAGCTGGGATTTATGAAGAGAACTAGGACTTCTTTGTGCGGAGGTTCGCACACCAACAAACGGCTGTCCTTGTCCACTCAATAATTTCGCCATTGATGATTCTCTAGAACGAAAGAATAAGCTTTGCTGCTTAGGGCAAATATACTTGTTCTGAAGTGAATTCACCACTTCTCGCTCTGCAGGTCTTAAATATTTTTTATCATTGCTATCTCTATATTGATCCGAAATTGCTTGCTCTCTTTGACTTCGAGGAGGACGAATAGATCGTGGGTCTCCTTCAGTAATTGGGTTAAAAGGATTTTCTGGGTGATCTGGAACTGGGCGCATGTATCTACGGTTTAATTCTAAGATGCTTCTTGGGACTTTCTGCGAATTGAAGTGACGCCTGTGGCGTTGAGAGAGAGAGGAAGAAAAAATAAGGAATGCTTGCAAATCTCAATCATTACTTTTCCTTCCTATCACTGTCAACTGGACTTAGCAGAGTAATAATAGACACTTCGCCTGGACCAATCATTCCTATAGATTTCATTCTTCGTTTCTAAAAAGTTTTTTGAAAGGAAAAAAATATATTGCGAAAAAAAAAAGAGAGAGAATACCTCACTTATAAAACTCGACTTGTCTACATGTTTCAACAAAGGTTTATACTCCTGTAATCCTTATACGACTGAGAAAAGGAGAAAGTTACTTTCACTGGCACGTTCTCTAATAATATTGGATTGCGCTTCACTGCGCTATTTGATCTCGAATTGTTATGAGAGCGATTAGCCGGCGTCTCGGCTCGAGAAACTTTTGCGCTAAGAAATTTTTGCTCAAGGTGTATTTGATTTTCAACTACCGGTTCTAAAGTTGTATTTATTGAAAGTTGAGAGCACAATATCAAAATGGAGAACAAGTCACCTCTTGCTCTGGAATTTCCAAATGCATCTCTAATTAAACATTGATGATGTAATACTTATATGAATATTAATATTATTACTTGATTGTACTTGTTTGTAGTGAGATCGTATATCTTGCATAGCTAGAGTTTGCAGTTGATGGTTTTATACTTACAAGGCTTCGATCTTGGGGATGAAAATAATTTTTCGGTCGTGCCAGACGTTCTATAGATTTGGATTGCTGCTTTATCATTAACGGTTATGATTCAGGTTTATTAGGTTAATTGATCTTATTTCTCTATCTGTTCTGATATATTCTTGCGAAATTGAACCAGTAAGTTTGCTGATACCTCAGCAAGGAGTCTTTCAAAATACCAGAAGCAATGTTGTAACAAATAGCTCTCAAAGAGATATAGCTCATTTAGATTCGCATTTTTGCCAAAAGATATCAGGATGATATGGTCTGAATAAGTAGGAGATCGTCAAAATAACAAATGAACGACTATGCCGTGAGCTAAAAGAATTGAAGCCAAACAGAAGCTAACATAAGTTATGCTGCGTTCGAATATTATTTTATACAATACAACTTGGATTCATTGCCTAATAAAGAAAATATCGCAGGTAGCTGACCTAAAATTCCAGACGTCAATAATGTGTACCATATACTGAAGATATTTTCTGCCAGAGGAAATAATTTCGAGCCCGGATAGTTCATTGGTTATGTACGATCTCCGAAAGAATATTGCTTGAAAAGTGAAATAACAGCCTGCGTTTAATAAGAAGGTCTCACCAGAATATTACTAATTGATGGTTTAATAATGATACTAATAAATATCATTGATTCTCCTACAATTCCAAAGGAGAGAAATATACTAAGTGATTTCAATTGACCTAGAAGTAAGTCTGGTGTTAGAATTGCTAAGCGAAAGTACACTGAAATGGTATTCAGAAGTTATTAATACTTACCAATTTGGATTTGGACCTTGATACTCAGCTGGACTTATTTAGTCTAAAATAATAATTGACCTCGTTGACGTTTATTATAATTATTTTTCAAAATTTGAATTTAGAGGATCAAAAATGAAATTAAGAAATATTGTAATTGGTAACAAATTTGAATGAGCAGAACCAAAAACTAGTTGAATGAGGGAAGAGAAATGGTAATTGTTACAGCGTGAGTTGTTTTAAATTATTCTTGATAACCAAGAAAGTTTGGTTCAAGTAAAGTGTACATCATTGAGTAATATATACATCAGTGCTTCAAAGATGAAATGGGTATTATATAAAATGCATGATGCGGCAGAGATGATAAGAGGTAAACTCAAGAAAAATCGTCGAATCAAAGTCTATCCTTAACTTTTTCCTCAAATTGCAAAGGTATAACTAAGGCCATTTAATAAACTCGCATGATATCTTAACTCATTAAAATAGTTAAAAGAAATTGAGTAAGGCAAGACCTATTCGAAATTGAATTTAGTATGAATTTTAGAGGAGAAAATTTCCAGCAAAAGTAACTTTTCGCTGCGACAACCGTTCAATAAATCATTATGAGAGTAATGCAGCTCACACCTTCGTGTAATGTAAGAAGTCGAAAAAGGTAGCTGTGAAAAGTATCATTTTTTTCGCATGCCCAAATTAAATACACCAAATATGGCAGCTTCTGTTTTGATTAGCAGGAAGTTGTTCATTGATATGTGATTTGAGTGTAACGGTATTGCAAAAGGAAGTATGAAAATTCTGAATGAATCGACGCTCACATTTAAAAATCAGCTCGACATGGAATAAAAAAAATTGAAAAAGATTGAATGTAACTGATAAAAAAAGTGGAATCGATGCAGATGACCATTTGAGATCAGCTTGCATCAAAGGATAGTGAGCATTGCAAGATAAATGAGACCATTGCGCTAAATCTATTCATTTCTTTTTAAACAAATACTTTTCGAATTATTCTTGGCAACTTGTCAATATCATTCTTTTTGAGGGTAAAAAACGGTCTATCATTATAACTACCGTGCCATCCAATCTTATTATAAAACCTTCGAAGATGAATACAATCTTCTCCGCATTTTCTGTGTATTTTCTGCATTCTTTTGTAATATTCTTTAAAAACTTCGAAGTCTACCTCAAAATCATCATCACCGTCATCTTCATCTTCGGGTGCTTCTTGACTCCTCTCAGTATCAGATTTGTGTGGCTTTAATTGAGATGGTGCGAAAGGTTTAAATATTCTCTTTATTTTTGGTACATTTTTTGCTTTCTCTTTCATGACCTCGAACATTTGAGCTAATAGAGCTTCATTCTGGTGCTCAAGATCGGGCTCCTCAAGTTCAGTGGACAAAAGCATTTTTCGCTTCTTGGCCAGCTCTACCTTATTGCCCGCTTCTCCTTCATTGTTCATATAAAGATGAGCAACAGTTCTTCTTGAAGTCATTCTAGGAGAGTCCGTTTCTCCTTCAAAATTTGAGGTAGTTAAATTAGAATTGACTGCAGTTGTCCTCATCAAATTAGTTGCGCTGTAGACTCCCTGAGGCTTCGCAGATCCCTTATGTGCAAAAAATCTTGGGGAAGTATTATTGGACACAATTTGGGAAGGGCTGTTGAGATTCTTGAAAATGTCCGCTCTGTCTGCTGTGGGAGAATGGACCAACAGAGATGGCGTGGGGGAGTTGGAGATCATGACTGGTGAGTGATTGGACCCTGTGTTTAATGAAAGATGCCCATCAAGGATACTTGAAGAATTTTTTCCACGATGATTATTAGGACTGGAAACTAGAGTTGTTGAAGAATTCGGTTTAGAGACCATTGGGGTAGTGTTTCCTGGGGATGGGGATGGTGTATAATTCATCTTGTATTGTGTCATACCACCAGCTAATTGCTTTGGAGAGGTGGTTATTGCGATTTCATTCCTGGAACTGCTCACGTTGTTTATCTTGTTTTTTTTCTGATTTGGGTTTTGCGTCAAGTCGTTGCTAATTCGACTCATCGTTTGTTGCGCTCGACTATCCAAGGAGAGATTATAACGTTGATGTGATGGTTTTTTAGGAGCCTGAAATTTCTGATTGCTCTCTTGATTGCTGCTTGGTTCACGGGTGTTGATAGGAACCCCACGCTGCTCGAGGCGCATAATTTCAGAGCGATCATTGTTTTTTCCCTTTTCTTCGGGACTAAACATCTTTTCGACTTCAGAGATTAGCTCAATTTTGAGTCCAGATTCCTGACCTAGGAAGTAAGATTTGATCGGTTCAGTTGCTCTCTCAGTGTTCTTCCTACTGTCATCTTTGTCCTCCGAGCTCAGAGTGAAGGTTGGCATCTTCAGCTCGGCTTCGCGTTTTTTTGTGTTTACTCTCGCCTTCACTCCTGTTATCTCGGCTAGACGATTCCTCTCTAATATACGACTCAAGGTGTCGATGATCTCTTGTTCAGTTACGCCACTACGTCTTAAATTGTCAACTTGCTCATAAGCCAAGTCATCATAGTGTTGTGTCTGACTCCCAACGTTGGAAGTGAAAGTTTGGACTGTATTCGTGCCTTTATTCGCAGTTTGAATTTGAATCTCATTTTCCGTCTCCACGATAGACGTGGAAGCAAATCGTTTTAGCCTGTAATCTTTGTGATCTGGAAGCTCTGATGATTCTGCGAAAAAACTTTGATTTTTGGTCTTATCACTTTTTGGCGGACTTTTATCTTTAGGTGTACTCGCTGTTTTTGAATTTGTTGATACACTACTCCTGCGTGCAATGACCTTTTCATTAGTTTTCAATTTACTAAGATGCTTATTTTTGGCTGAACTCTTTATTTTTGTTGATGAATCCGGCTCATTCGAAGGTTTCAACTCCGGAGCTTTAACAGAAGAATCTATGAGATTTTGATCGTCTTTTGGTAGCTCTCTGCTAGCTTGTGGAATTTCTTTCTGTGGAACATTCTTTTCTGGAACGGGTTCCTTGGTTTTGCTAACTGCATCATTCAGGTCCTGTTGCTTCTTCATTAGTTGGTAGTTAGCTGATTTTTCAGATCTCAATTTCACATTGAGCTCAAAGCCTTTCGCTTTCAATCCATCTACAGTTTCCATCAATTGGTCGATAACTCCGTCTCTTTCAGCCACTTCTCCTTCAAGTTCTGAAATTTGTTTTTGTCGAGTAGAATTCGTTTCTTTTAATTGAGATATCGTTTCCTTTAATTGAGTTATTTCGGCTTGAAGCCCTTTAATATATTCTTCGGTCTCTTCAATTGTGAGAGTAAGTCTCGTGTTTTTGGATTTTAATTCCCTTGCGATTCAAAATTAGATGAATGTATGTAAATATTTGCAGCTTACTCAATCTCTTTAGTTAAACCTTGCACATTATTTTCCATTATATTCTTTTTTTGGGAAGCCATTCCTGTTAAGCTAGATAACTCTTTAACATAGTCACTGATTTTGTTTCTCTTGCGCTCGACTTTTGTTTTCAATTTTTGATTCTCTTCCTTTAGTGTTGTAACCTCTGTTGTGAGCTTATATTTCTCAAATAACGCCTCTGCTAGTTGTGCTTGGATCCTCCCGGTCATATTTTCTGCATCATATAGCTGCTCTTGAGTTTTTTCCAATTTAGTGGCAGAATTCCGAATTTCTTCTTCTAGTTTGACAATCTCAAGCTGGTGAGCTGTATCCTTCTCTGACATCAAAGTATTCTTCCACTCGGCAAATAATTGTGGATCAGGCTATTCAATGACAGTGAGTTTTAAACGTTAAAATAAAAATTCTACAGCTGTTGAACGTTCAACTTTCTCAGAATCAGTTTGCTGTGAGTGATGTCCTTTACGCAGTTTATTTTGAGTAAATTGGATCACCTTCTTGGCGGTTTTATTTTGTGCTTCGGCATATGCTTTTAAAATGCCTTCTTTTAGAACATTTAAATCCATCTTTAGTTCTTTTTCCGTAAGTCCGACTGCGTATTCGCTCTTAATATTATGAGTTTTGCGGCTTGTTTGGTCAAGATTCATCAGGACTTTTTGAAGCTCTGCGTGCGAGTTTGTTGCTTGTATCGAGCTTACCAGAATTTTATGCCTTAACAGATCTTCCATCTCTCTTTGTTCTCTCTCACTCCGCATATCGGAATTTTCTTGCTCAAGATCCGAGTTCGAATTGTTTTCATTGTCAGATTTACTCTCTGGGAGTATAAAATTAAATCTGCTCAAACTTTCTGATCCCTGAATCATTTTTCCTTTCGGCTTTTTCGTGTATTGTTGTTCGTTCAGATCCTTATGTAGTATTTTTTGATGCTCCTCACCGAAGGGACTTAAACCGTGTCTTCTCTTGCGACTCAATTCGCGTTTTCCTACTCATTGAAAAAGTAAGACAACATGATTTTGTAATTAAATTGCACTTCGTGGAGACATTGGAATCTCAGATTTGTCACTCTTCTGAATATAGGAAGCTAATGCCACAATTTCGTCTGCAGTCATTCGAGTACCTTGCTTTGCACCCGTCAGTTGTTCTGCAAGTTTCGTGTAGAGGGTTCTATTTTCAATGTTCTCCTCAACTATCTTTTTTGCCTCTTCTTCCGTATAGACTTTCGCCTTACCTATGAAACGAATTTCATAAAAGAATCCTATTTCAATGCAAATTACGGATGACAAGCTCATTTTCATCGAGATAAATGCTTTTTTGATCAAAAAAAGTGGTCCCGAATTTGAGCATAGAATAAATTAGCTGCTGATATCCACGAGCTATCTTTGCTAAAACATTTCTATATTGATTAAGACCAAGCCCGTTAAGTTCTTCTTGCAGCTCTTCAGCAGCAACCATATACATGTCGAACGCCTTGATAAATGGAGAATTAGCGCAATCAACGAATAGCTTCAATTAGAAATAACTTTTTGCATGTTCGCATGAAATAATTCTTTATTTGCGAAGTTTTTCTCATCTCTGACCCTTCGAACTTCTTGCTCGAAGCGGTCTAGAAGTTTACTGAGCTTTAGTAAGTTAGCATTCCTGAAAATGTTATAAGAAGATGAGTGAGCAATATGTTACTCCATGATTCTGGGTTCCTCTTTACAATAATAAGTATTAACAATAAAGAACACTAAATATAAGAGATATAAAATAAAATATTTTAAACAAACAATTTCAATGGGCTTAAATTTTGGCTCAATAATTGCGAAATGAAAATGCGATAATAAGAATTGATTTCGCTGTATGATTTGGTTTTATCTGCTCATTGGTTAGCTGCTTTCCGAGCAAACGATGTCATCTCATAAATTTTTTTCCTCTCAATTTACTTTTCTCTTAGCAAAATAGATGCCATCAATATTTTGATATTTTGTACATCTAGAGGGTCTAACTTCATTTTTGTCTTCCCCTCCATTTTGGTAAAGTTTTCAATCAAGGAATGAAGCTAAATATAAAGAACCTCCGGACCTCATCAGCAGCTGCTGGTATCTGAAGGTATAAAGAAAGAAATCTTTAGTAACAAAGTTATGCTGTGAAAGATTTTTTTTTGAGTCCATAGTGTGGGAATTGCCTTCTAGAGAGCCTACTGGTGATAGCCTTATAGTTGGAATCAATCAGTATTATCGAGCCATTAAGACATTTTGAGACAATTTTTTGTTTGAGAAAACATTTGCCTACGTGCTCTAGAAAGAATATTACACTATGCCATTCATGAGAACTAATTTTTTTTTCTCTCTCTCCAAGCACAATAACCATTAGCATTTAAGTTTTGGCATAGCGGTGTATGATCTACTTGTTTAAATAAATTTTTTTTTCCAGGACTGCTTTGGTCAGGTGCAATTTAAGGGAAATTGAAATCGGGTTAGCTTCAAATCGACGTGAGAATCGCAAAGCTTCAGCTGGTAGTAGAAAGGAGCAGATTTTCATCCCATTGTCAAATTTGGTTCCAACTGTCAACTCAAAACTATATATAAAAAAAGATTGCTAAATCGAAGTGCAAAAAAATGGTCTATCACTCATTGCAAATCCAATTGATTAAAGAGTTGTTGATACTTTCAATTAGAAATGGCAAGTAATCTAGTAGGGATTTATATTTCATGTAGTATAAACTCCAAAATTTTAGTTAAATGACATTTAACCGCGGCTTCAGCAATACTGCAAATCTAAAATCTTTAAATATTGATTCCGGATACTAAAAAATTTATATTACTATCCCCAACTAAATTAGTTCCTTCATTTCATTGAAAGAGAGAGTTTTTTTCAGAGTCTGAACTTTCGATTGTGTGAGAAATAGTGTGACATCGTTGGGAATATAGTTTGTGGGAAAATTTTATATTTTCTTCATTGAGAATTCTGTTAGTGTTTTGCTTCACTAAATAACAAAGTGAAGATTTCCTTAATATTGCTAATTCTTTAAAATATAACAGAATTAGTTGAGGAAGTAAATTCAAATTTCTCCACTTACGCACACACGTTACTTTATCAATCAATGTTGCATTGAAAAATTTAAAATTATTCTGATACGAGATTCAAGAGATCAAGCACTTTACTCATTACTTGTTATGTTTATGATTTTTCGATTTCCTTTTTCTATAGGTCATTCCAGTTCAGGGTCCTTGTTTTTTTCATTGCGACAAGAGTATAGTTATTTATCTCGCCTTGAACACAAAAAAATTAAAAGCAAATCATTTGAAAAAAAGAATTTATAATTTTGACAGATAAGAGTTATATTTATAATTTATTATCAGACGTTTCCATTCCAAATAATTTGAAATTTTACGATCTCTAACGCCTACACCAAAAATGGTAGAAATTTTCGATTTAGTATCTTTGACTAGCATTGAACGAGTCACATTTACAGTCTTAAGATGTCTGTAGGACCAAAAGTGAATATAAAGAAGTTCTAAAAATAAGAACCCCTCAGAATTTTAATTTCAATTATCAGCTTTAAAATATTGAAATTATGGGCAAACGCAGAATCGCTATCCAACCCGTAAAGGATTCGAAGGTTCGTTGGGTAATTCGACTTATTTGGTCCCAGTCCTTATTGGAATAGATGACTTTTCAAAAACGAAAGAATAGCTTGATAAAAAAAGCAGCTGAGATTTCGATGCTTTGCGATTTAAAACTTCTTCTCATCTTTGAAGATGTTGCTGGAAAGTTAATTCGATTCTCTACGCATGGCATCTTTAAGCCAGAGGAATATTTCCTTCAGTGGCGTCGGCTGACTTCAGAAAATAGTGAAGAATTTACTGGCAAAGATGTATAATATTCCTTTCTCTCGAAAGCTGTATCTGAAATATTGCCAAAGTATCCAGATTTCTTTAAGGTCAACCACCATCAGAAAACTCAAGATAGAATGTGGTCGAAGTTGGTATATCCATTGTTTAATAACGAGCTTAAATTTGATTATCATCATAAAGGAAGGTGACGGCCGATCATCGGAGAAAATGGATCATGATGATATGTCTTCGTTTTATGACGATGGTGACAGAGAATCCTACAAGGATGTTAGTGGTGGGAGGAGCTACGAAAACATGGAAGAAGAGGAAGATGAAATCCCTAAAATGATAACAACGTAGATAATATTTAGATGCTTTGTAATTACCTCTTTCCGAACCCTACCTAGTAAGAGACAGTTGGAAAAAAGAGCCAAAGAAAGGAATAAAGTTACAAACGATATGCCGAAATTTGTGGAAAAGATTGCCAAGTCACATTCCCAGCAGCAGCAAGAAGAAGAACAACGCCAAGAGCCCAAGAAAAATTTCAATAGGAAAAATCTGAAGCTTGATATTACAATTCCAAATGGACAAACAAATTCTCAGCCAATGATAATTCCTTCTCATACAGTGATGGCTCCTTCTCATGTATAATGACTAATATCTTCATTGTGCTGATCTAAGCTTTTTTGTATAATAGCATACCAGTGAGACTACAATAGAAAAGAAAAGTGAATCAAAGGAGAGTCCGCCGCAAGGATTTATCGCTGATTTGCTTCCAAGCCCCTCCCCGAAACATAAGCAACCATTTATTTTTTCGCATAATTTTCTGCCAAACAGCATCGAAAATACCCCCAAAAGCTTCCTACCTCATAAATTTCCCATTCATCCCATGAATCAGATGCAATATAATCATCAGCCGAATTTCGACAGCAGCATTTTAAATTTTCTACAGAGTCTGCCATCGTTGGAGCGTCGAGAGTCGCTTGAAATAATTAGGCCAGATCAACATTCGCATTCACCCTCAAACATACCACGAAATTCTTTGCAAGAACTTCAGTCGCCTGGTTTTAAACCCCCTCCGTTTAAAGACAAATTTTCTACATATCTTACTTTGCAACCACGAGACGAACAAACATCTCCATTCAAGCTTCATACTCCAACTCATGGATCTTTTGACCTTTTTTTCAATTCACTGAGGAAGAGTCTTTCACATCCGAAAGAATCTCTCCCCAAAGCATCAGAAGAGCCTGGAAAGGGAGCAGGGCCTTCAAATACTAATTTTGATTTAGGTCTTGCTGGTTTGTCTCTGCAGCTTCACTCTCCAGGGGTCTTACTGTCAGCTAAAGGCTTTTTACCAGGACCGTTAGATTCCAGCAAAGCTTCTCAGAGATATCAAGCGTTTACATTTGACGATGAAGTTATTGACAACCATAATAATCAAGAACAAGATGTAAAGGACAACCCTGAAAAAAAAGTGAAAAAGGATTGAGTTTTTAACAACAGTGCAGTTGTTTTTAAAGACTAACTAAATTTCAATTTACCATTACATCATTTCTTCATATGTTTTTCTGCGTCATTTGAAGAAATACTTTTTCGAGTAAAATGTCAGCTGAGCCCAACAGGTTATGGAGATGTAGAAATAACCTTTGACTGGGAAGAAAAATCGCTGTATTATATATCAAATTGTCAGAAAATCTGATACTAATACTGTGTTGCTTCTACGGTTTTTCAATTTTTTATTTTAATAGAAGTAATACAAGCCGTTCGAAAAACACTCAAATTCTGCTCTCGATTCACTTTCAATTCAATTTTACTAATGATTTAGGTTCAATCACCTGATTGAGATGGGCCAACAGAATTAGTTTTGCTCTGACTTCGTTCCCTAATTGCCATACTATTTCATAAGATTTTACCTCCCATTATCTGCAACTGAGAGGTGGAATTTTCTACTTCTCCTTGTCGAAAATGAAATTGGGAAATGGATCAGAATTCTCAATGCCAATTTTTTTGTTTCTTTTCCTTTTGTCTTTGGAAATCAGTGACTGGGCTCTTTGGGAATGACTGGTTCTTTGGGAGCGACTCTCTTCAGTCTTTTCAACAAGGCTAAATAGGTAGGGGTGATTTCTTGAATGCTCGGCAGAAAGTTCTCTTAACGTTTTAACATCAAATAATGAGATCACTAAATGTCCTTTCTAGAAACAAAAATAGCCTTTATATTTCAACAAAATTATAAACCTGTTTAGACAGAAAAGGACGAACGAGAAAAACTGTATTTTACAGTAAACTTAATTTATTGGTCGTTCTCTCTGAAACTGTTGCGCACGCTCCTCGGCAAAATTTCGCTTACAATATGGCTTTGAATATTGTTGTTGTTCTCAGATCAGTCAGCGTAAACATTAATTCAGACGCTATCAACGACAACAACAATTTGAATTAACGAAGTTGACATCACCCTAAATTGAATTTTCCACACGTAATGAATTTAACACGACTATTTTTGCAGATGATTGCGTAAATGACGTCAATTACGCACAAAAAACTTTGTTTTTGGAATAATTTTTGGGATAAGTTTGCTTCAGTATGCAGCATAATGACGCACTTAACGATCAATCAACTCTGATGAAAAAAAGGAGATTTTGTGACGTCACTATATGCAATGTCTTCTATTTAAACTGAAAGGTTCGACCGGAATTATACAATTCCAATATTGTCAGAAAGAAACTAGCAACAATGCCAGCTAAAGAAATTACCGAAGTTCAAGTAAACCATCACGATGAATCAGTGGCCAATCATGGATCACAATCCGGTCTCATCCACAAGCTCTATGATGTAGTATTATCAAGAGACACAGTCAAAAAAAGTGTGATGAGGATCAAGGAAACTTATCACGATGTTCTTATTGAAGGCCTTCAACAAATTGATGGCATCAAAAAGAAAGGTGAAGAAGTCTACAATAATACACGAGAGAAAGTCAAAACTTGGTGCTACAGTATTACAGTCTACAATCACTTCACAAGTCTTTGGCTTGTAAAGAATCTTCCTTTTGCATCACAAAGACTGGTGAAGTTTGATGAGTTCTTATCAGCTTTCCAAAACATTTCAAAAGACACGAGCCAAGAATCCGAGGAGATGGTTAGATCCTTCTATAAGCAAGCTAGTGAAGTATGGTCAAATTTGAATGACCCCTCACTGGACGATATTAAAGAAGCTTGTCTCCTCATAACTGCCAAAGCTATTGCTCTCGATTATAAAATCGAAGTTGATGGATTTGCATCTGCTCTTGTGAGCCTATTTACAGCCCTTGAAACCAAAAAGCACGAGATAATTTCTAATGAAGCGTTTTACGTCCAGATCCGCAAGAAAATTCATACAAAGCTACCAAACGAGGGCGATTTCCGAAAAGCGACCGAGTCTTTCTATACATTCGCCAAGAGATTTGCTTTCCTTGAGTTCCCTCTTACCTATGCTAATCAAGACATTTTGAAAGTTCTTGTGAAATTCGCTCAAGAAAAACTTGATATCTTGGGTGAAGTATTCTTGGGCAGAATTGATGGGCTCCTCAATGTGGTTATCAGAAAACTGGGTTATGAGTATGAAGAAAGAGAAGACACTATCACTTTATTAGACCGCTATCACGTGATTATCGAAAAGATGATGTTGGTCATGAGAAGATCAGTTATTACCTCAAAGAGAGCAATCCAAGAATCTAGTGCTTATCAATACCTCGATGGCAAGATTCAGTTTGATGACAGAATTGAGGATTTACGTCTTTTGTCAAATCACATGCTCTCCGCCGCTGCATCTGTCTTTTCTCCTGCTTACAATGCGATCACCTTTACATACAACAAAGTCGCAAATGAGTATGTCTTCGTTCTTTATGATGTTAGTCGCATTATCATCAAAGAGAATTACGAAAATCTCAAGAAGCGATATGCTATTCTGAAAGATGCAACATTACGACTCAGAGATAACGTCCTTGAGATTAAATTCACAAGAGAGACTTTTGATAAGCTCACAGCAGATGCAAAAGAACAAATCGCTCTCGTGTATGCTGAAATAAAGAACTTGGATGCTCAAAAACTTAAAGTTTATGGCACTCAAGCATACAAGAAAGCCATTGATCTTGTAAAAGGTAGAAGACAAGCTCTTACACATGAAGAACATCAATCTGAACAACAAACGAAAGAAAAGCAAGACTAAGATGACTTAATGTTTTAAGTTTCGCTGTGCGTCAGGAAAATAAATTAAAATAGTCATGCTTGTTCATGCTCTAATCCGATTGATTTTGTGAATGTAGATATTCAATAATTGCTAGATATGTTGCGTTATAATGGGTGAATTTTGTTAATATCAGATCAAAAAGAATTGGAAGGTCATTTTCTCTACTGGTATCCAATTAACCGAATTCACATTTCTCATTTAGTATTAGTATCTAAGTTATTGTAAGATTGAACTTGAATCGCTCTCCTTTCCTGGGTTTGATTTAGAGCTACATTTGTCTCCGTTTCTAATAAAATACTATCTTGATTTCCGAGAGATTCTCGCGTTCATAGATCCAACACGAGTTCTGAATTGGTTTCAAGTAATGAAAACACAATTCGAAGCAGGTTAGAGCTCATCCGGTAGTTTGACTCAGATTTTATTAGTAAGGGTGGAAATAAAGGACTGAGAGAGTGAAAAAAAGAGAATGCTAATTGCATAAATACAGAAATAAATGAAACAAAGATAGAATCCCTTAAGCGGAATAGATGGTAAAAATCCAAAAATTCATTATAATGTTATCTGGTCTTTTTTTCAAGAATAGAAGGATCCAATCACCAACTCTACAAAAAAAAAACAAACTTCTGTTTTAGCTAGTTGTTCCACTTTTTCTTATTGAACCACGTTTCTAAAATATACTCCTAAGAAATCTAACCACCGAGATATTCTCAACTAGCCTGTAGGTCAAATGTTTTTGCGTCTTTATTTTTTCTTTGAATTGAGGCTTCATTCCAATCTTTTCTGCGAGCAGAAAAAAACACGAACACAACGGAATTGTTTTCAATACTTGGCTAATCAATAACAGGAATAATTCTTTATTCCTAAAATTTTGAAAAATTTTCAACGCTACTATCTATCTCACTGCTTGTTTGATATCACATGTCTCAAAGCTCAGGGCGTGACCCGACACAAGACCTAAAATTCTCAGTGAATCTTCCCTTTAATTTCAAACCTGGAACGCATGTTGTTGAAAAAACGACTGTAACGGAATCCACAACTGAGAAAATATATGACACCAAGATAGGGCAAATACAGCCAAAGTCACATTATGAGTTCACAGAAACCTACACGAATTCAAGTCCTCCTATGCAAAACAATCCGTTAGCTTTTTCTCAGGGAACGACACAGCTTTTCCAATCTCAGATAAGTTCTTCTCCAACAAAAAGCTCATATCAACAATTTGCTGGAGACAGAAACCCTGAATTTTCAACAGCCAGTTGGAAAACACGACAAGGGCAGCTGTACAAAAACTTGATGGACCAACTAAAGTTGACAAACAAGAAATATTCTGATTATGATTTTCCTCCCTCTTTTGATGCGCTGACAGGAGGTGATCTTTCAAAAGCTTCAAAATGGGAATATATTGTTTGGAGAAGAGCTTCTGAAATTTGGCCTGAGAATAAGCTTCAACTGTTCTCAGGGTCACTTCATCCTAATGACCTCAAACAGGGGCAACTAGGAGATGTCTATTTTGTTGCGACATTGTCTGCACTTTTGGAAAACCCTGCGAGAATCAAGAAACTATTTGTAACAGATCGCCCAAATGAATTCGGGTGCTACGCGGTACGTATCTGTGACATGGGAGAGTGGCGAGAAGTTCTCGTGGACGATTTTATTCCTTGCTCTGATAAACAAGGTGGACCAATTTTTACGGCAGGCAAAGAAAACGAGCTGTGGGTACCTCTCTTAGAGAAAGCATGGGCTAAACTTTATGGATCTTATGCCAGAATCGAAGTAGGCATTCCATTAGAATTGCTACATGATCTTACGGGAGCACCAACTCAATACTATTTTCTTCAAAGCATTGATCCTGAGGCTGTGTGGACTGAACTTTCAAAGGCAACCAAGATGGGATTTCCAATCGTAGCAGACTCTAAAGATCAAGTTGACTTTGGACTGGTCGGAGCTCATTACTACAGTGTCATTGAGACCTTCCAGCTTACGACAGAGTACGGAAATAAAAGAATATTGAAGGTTAGAGATCCTTGGCAAGACACTCGCTGGAAAGGCGAGTGGTCAGACAATTGGCCATCTTGGACTGCGGAGCTTAAGAAGCTCGTTGGGTTTGACTATAGAGATAAAAACGTGTTTTTTATTTCTTTTGAAGAATTTATTCGCTGGTTTGATAATGTCCAAATTTGTCAGATATATGATGACTTCGTCTACTGTCATACCAGAGTGAAACCTGTCTTTGGAAAAGGCGATTATTTTAGAATAAAAGTCAAACGTCCTGGCTACTACCACATTTCTGTCAGCCAGAAGAGCAAGCGTTACTTCAAGCCGAGTGATAATTACAAATACTCATACCTTAACCTAATCATCGGACAGGAGATCAATGAAAAAGAGTACGAATTTATTGATGGAACTCAGCGAGCCGAAAGAGAGACAACAAAAGAAGTCTATCTCCAACCAGGAGTCTACTATATCTATATCAAATTTCTTTGGAACGATAAAATCCCTCGAGAGTATGTGCTCAGCAGTTACGGTCGTGACGAAATCGAGTTAGAGCAGGTGCAGAAATACCAACTGAACGGATTTTTAGAGAAACTCTATATCAGTAAGGCTCGGACGAGTAAAGCATTAAAGAGTTACCAAGAAGACGGTGAAGTGAATGTATTTAAGTGCTCAGAGCTGACTCCTGAAGGCATCGGCTACTTCTATTTTCTGAACAGAGGCAACTCGCAGCTCATCACGGAGATCAATTTCAAAACCATGCAAGGAATTAAACTTCGCAAACCTTTCAGCGGTTCTTCTTTCAAGTTGACTGTTAATCCAGGCGAAGAAAAAATCGTACTCACGAAGATCAATCCTCACATTGATGCGAAGCAAGTCTTAACAGAGATACCCACGTTCATTAAATCTGAACAGGATTTAATTCGCACTACTAAAGACAAAGGTAACAAGAAGCAGCGCAGTGATACAAAAACAGGACAGCCTGTTGACATTTGGTGCTATCTTCATCAGCATTCAGATGGAGTGATGATGCTATATGAGAATAGAACGACAGATCTCGTGTTAGAAGAAGAAGTTAAATTTGAGCTTAAAGGATTGAGGCTTGAAGATAATCCTAGATCAGACAAAATGAAGTTCCAGCTTCCTCCGGGTCAGACTAAAGTCATAAAACTGAAAAAGACCCAACCTGAAACATCAATTTCATACAGCGTTTCGTACTTAGTCAAGAGTGCTGATGAGTTGGCTCCTTTACCAAAATCCGACTATGAACTCAGGGCCTTGGCGAAACAAAAAGGCCAGCAAAAGCAAAGAAAAGATACAAAAACAGGGCAATTCATAGATATTAATTGCTACGTCTATCAACATGCAGAGGGAGTCTTGATAGTTTATGAGAACAATACATTCAACAAAATACTCGATGAAGAGATAAAATTTGACTTGAAAGGATTAAAGATAGAAGAAGATCCTTATGCTTCGAAGCTTAACATCATATTGGGGCCAAATCAAGTTAAAATTATTCGCCTAAAGAAAATAATGGATGAGTTTTCCATCTCTTATAATGTGTCTTATCTCGTCAAAGACTCGACTGAAGTCTCATCACAAGTCTACGAAAAGCCGGCTTACAGTGATTTGCCTAACTCTAATAAGCTATCCAATATTACTCAGCAATCAGGCTTCGGATCACTCTCCACCAGCCCAGGAGATCAATCAAATAATTTTGGTTTGAATAAACAATCAGAAATCGATACAACACAATCAAGAAGTTACTATCCAAAATACTCTCCAGAGAGACCGTTGAGCAATGGGATTTCAGGCGATGATGACTGGCAAAAATACAAAGTGACACCTGAAAAACTCGCAAACGTCCAGCTTTCCACTAATGAAAAACCTCTCCAGCAATCTCTTTATATGCCTCAACAACAACAACCTCACTCTTTGGGAAATCCTTCATCTCAATATCGGCAGCAATCGCAGCAAGAAACCTTCGAAAACGAGCTAAAACAAAGGGCGAGAGAGCAAGGCACAAGAAAGCAACGTAAGGAGACGAAAACTGGCAAAAATGTTGACATATTTTTATATGTAATCCAATATGATGATGGAGTCTATCTGCTTTATGAAAATAACACCACTGATCTTCTGCTTGATGAAGAAATCAAACTCGAATTGAAGGGATTAGTTATCGCTGAAGATCCCGGAAATAGTACTATTAAACTCCAATTAGGACCCGGAAAAAATCAAGGCTTTATTCTGAAAAAGACAGCCCCAGAATTCGCGATCAATTATAATGTTTCGTATTTAGTGAAGCAAATAGGCAGAGGTAGTTTTGGGTCCGAAAAAGTTCCAGAATGGGAGCTTAGAGCGCTTGCGAAAGAGCAAGGCCAGAAAAAGCAAAGAAAGGACACGAAGAGTGGGGAGCTAGTTGAAATTTATATGTACGTCTTACAACACGACCAAGGAGTCTATTTTTATTACGAAAATAACACCAAGAATTTAGAGTTGGATGAGGAGCTCATATTTGAATTAAAAGGAATGCAGGTTTCAGACCAGCCTAGGGAGACTGTGGTCAGATTCCTATTAAAACCAGGGCAAAATAAAGGAGTGTTTATAGAGAGAACCGCAGAGGAGTATGCCATTTCATATGATATCTCTTATTTGCTAAGAAATGTACCCTAATCGAAGTGCTCTTAGCAAAATAGAGCAATGTCAGTTCAGATTCATAGCAATTATATATAGTATTCATATTTTTTCATTGGAAACTGCAGTAGTAAATAGACCTGATTGATTACTCTTTGAAGAAACTTTAAAAAAATCTTACTTAATTCTACCTATTAGAAGCACCCTAATACACTTCTATCTCCCTTAGTTTACCTTTCTTCAGCGGCAAAAAGATCGAAGTTGAATAATTTGCCATAATCTATTTTTTTTGTTGTCATGGAATTTTCTCGAATCCTAATTAAGTAATGCCTCAGAAGCGAAAGTAAAAATTTTGTTAAAAAAGGTCTGTGTAATTGCAGAATCGGTAGCTTACCCCCATTCAGTGAAGGAAACTAGATTGAGACTCACAATTAAGCATTTGTGTAGCGTAAGCCATTTATTTTTGCAAATAAGAAGTCGCAAAAATCTTTAATTACGCATTTGATTATAAACTGAGGTGAGCTTCGGTTTTAAGGCAATGATTCTCAAAAAATCCATTTTGGCAATTTGTATTCTTTCGTGCCTGTTATGACTGTCTGGGTTCATCCTTTCATTACTTGCTTAAATATGCTTAAATCACTAAACCAGAGACGAAGGCTCAGTGGAGTGCCATTGGAATCTCAATTTTAACTTTACTTTCCTGCTACCTAAGAAAGGTACTCGGTTGAGAGGTTTGCCGTTCTTGCTGTTGATGCACTCACTCATGGACACAAATTCCTGAGAATTATTTACGATGGGTTTTGAATGTGCATTCCAAATGAGGTGGTCTATAAATTAGTCTATCCCGAGTAGGAAAAAAAAAAATTGCTGAGCAGAATGCAACCAATTCACCCAAATTTTGCGGATTCGTTGCAAGAAATATTGTAGCTATGCAAGATTTATGCTATTCCCTTTTCTTTAATACGAACAATATCAGTCATTTTGGTTATTAAAAAAAGTATCATTGAATCAAAGTTCTCTAAATTGATGTTTGTCGCAGCTTATGGACAAAGAAATGACAGCAATACAGAAATAGGTAATAATTAATGTGTATTTCAGGAAATGAATCAATCAAATGTAAAGTTAAAAGGCCATTTTACTACACTCAAATTTAAGGTGAGTTTGTATGCTAGTGATCTCACTTCGTCTGAGAGAGGTAGAGCTCTTTTATTAAGTTAAAGTTCTCGGGTGTTAATGGATCCAAAGGTATAATCGAATTATTTTCCTTATTAAATAACGAGAACTGAAACTTATTAGGTTTTTCAAGGAGCATTTCTTCAAGGCTTCGAATTTCAAGCGCATTGATCTGTTCAATTTTAAATGGAAGCCTAGTGTTCTCAGACTCAGCCTTTTGCTTTTCAGCGAGCTTTGCGTTCTGCTGCAGAGTAGTTTCAAGCTCACTAGCCAATTTCTTTAGTTGCTCTTTTTGACTTAAAAGACTAATGGATTTTTCCTGATTTGAGGAAGGCTCAGGTTCTTCTACTTTGGGGTTAATTGATGATGATTGCTGCTGTTGCGATTGAGGAAGAATGAAGTTATTGCTCCCGATGGGAACGGCAGTGACAGAGGTTGTACTATTTATTGCCTGCGCTCCATTCTGTGATAATATTGGAAGTACACCACCTGTACCTTGCGAAGTTGCCAGCTCAGCTAACGTTTGCTGCAATTGAAATGTTATGCCGTTCGGTTTTGCCAGTGGAATGGGAGAAAATTGTAAGTTGGATGTTTCTACTTGGACTCCAGAAAGAGATTTTGGATAGTGAAGCTGGGGCAACCCATCTGTCCCTGATCCAGGGGTTTGAAGGGAGGGTTTAGAATTTGAAATAAATGATAAGTTTTGAAGAAGTTGGCTCTCAAATACGGATTTTACGGCTGTATTTTGTGGCAGAGATCCTTGTTTTGGACTATCACTCTTTTTGATGGATTGAATTTTTTCGGCGAGAGTTTGAACATCTGCGGCTGTTGCTTGTTCGTGAGCAGATTTACCATTATTCTTCTGAACTTCTCTGTTACTTACAGCTTTTTTGACAGTCTTTTTTTGACTTCCATGAGTTGGGTGCAGAGCAGTCAAATTGAGAGGTGGTTTCAGATTAACATCGAGCTGTTGGTCTTTTAATACTGATCCTTTAGAGTTTACAAGCAGATCAGATCTCGCTCCTTTCTCTAATTCAGATCCCTCACTTATCAGCTTTAGGAGTTGTTTGGCCTTTTCTCTCTCTTCTAACTCTGTCATATCAGAAGATGCAGAATCTATAACTCCAACTCTTCGAATTAAGCTGTGCCAGCGATTTTTGACAGCATTTTCAGTTCGAGTTCCGAGTTCTTTGGCTATTTGAGACCATTTTTTCCCCAGCTCTATGAAAGCGGTAACCAGTTTAATATCTTGTTCCGGTGTCCAAGGGCCTCGATCAATTGCAGGGTTCACATGGTTGTTCCATCGTTCGCGACATTGTTTCGCTGATCGATACACTTTGGTTGGATTCTTTTCATTCAACTCCTGAGCGACTCCTTTCCAATCGCTTAAACTCTTCCGTGATTCTACGATTTGGCACATGAGTCTGTCTTCTTCGGGTGTCCAAGGATCTTTAGAAATATAGAACTTCAGCAGATTATGCCATCTTTGTTTTATCTGATCCATAGACCTGCCAGGAAACATGGATTCTATGCATCTCCAACTCTCGTCATCCTTATTGAAAAGTTCAAATAAATGGTTAATAGGGCAATATCTTATAAACTTATAAAGAAGGTGTAGAGTCAAGTAGAGAATAAAAAAAGAAAAGAGGAAAAAAATAATTAGTATTTTTCAATAAAAGCTGATTGAGATGAGGAACCTGGAGTTCCATCAAGCATCATTTCTGATGAAAAAATGCTAACAAGAGCAAAATACAAATAGAAAAAGAGAAAAGTCTTTTACCATTTTTTTATGATCCTTATTCTTTACATACGTCCAATATGACATAACTGACACTAAGAAAATTGTTTCATCTTCGTTCCAATTTTTCTTGGACGCATTTGCGTTACTCTGGACTTTTTGGCATAGTTTTTCAAAATAGTCTGAAAGTGTTTCAGGAAGCAGAACTCGCTGTTTTTTGAAATTGATATCATCTTGTAGGCGATCATATTGTTGTTTGACCCCTGTCTCGATGTTAGGAAGTGAGGAGATAAGAGCGTAAAAGTCCTTAAATTTCTGCCTAACTCCCTTAAGCTCAGTTAAAATCGTTTCTTTGCGAACTTTCTTGCTGGGGTATTCTCCAGGCAAAGGGACCTCTTGAGTGTTATTTTTGCTCTTTTCGCCGATGCTCTGTTGATCTAGTGATAACGTTACAGCATTTTTTGAAATAATCTTTACTGAGAAGAGCATCTGGACCTGTAGTTTTGAGAATTTGAGCTGCCTCAAGTAAATTTTGAGGGATAATCAAAGATTTGAGTTTTAGTGCCTCATTTGAATCTTTTATCATCTCGATTCTTAGGTAATGATTTGAGTTTGTTATTGCTAACGCGAAGAGATCTTGTCAACTTAGATGAAGTCTCTCTCTAAGACTTTTCAACCAGTCAGTTCTGAATATTTTACGAGTTGAGTGCAGAAATTCACTGATCAAACATATAAACTCCCAATTCTTTTGTTTACTGGCTAAATGGGAGTATATAATTTTGATCAGAGCATCTTTTGCTTTAACATTCAAAAATGTTGCACTACCTGTCTTCATTTCATTGTATAATCCATTCGAGCTGTTGTGAAGCCTGAGAGGTTCCCGACGGTACAATGGCAAAATCTTATGTTTCGGAACTCAATAATCAACATTTTGCTGAAATACTGTTTCTTCTTCAACAAACTAATATACTGAGTATTAGATTAACAGGACAATGTTTGCGAAACATATGGTTGACTCTCTTATTGCATTACCATTCGCAATATGTTGCAAAATTGGGATAAGTTGGAATGAGCGCAATAATGAAAGAGCGAGGAAAAATAATAAGAATAATGATAATTTCCTTATATCTCAAGAGGCATTCTTTGTCATCGGATAGGTTGGCTGCCCAGATGTGTTGTTTTCAAAACCAAAAAAAAAAAGAGCGCTCATACTCTGCAAAATTTATAATACTTCGTTGGTTTGTAACTGCTTCCTGAACTGGAACATTTTGTAATAATCATCACATGAGCAACGAATAATCCTCTTCTTTCTCCTTACTACAAACTATAATTAACAATAAATTTGGCAGAGTTTTGGATTCAAACTGGGTTCTTCTCTCTTAAGCATTCTTCTTATCAAAATAGAGTAGTTTTTTCCAGATTTTCTCTCTGTTATCATTATTTTTGTGGGAAAGATCTTTTCTTCCCAGATATATTTGAAAAGGTCAATTTATATATTTTTTGAAAAAAAAAAATTTGAACTCCTAGTTAATTTCAGCACATGTTGAGCAGTGGATACGAAGGCCTTTTTGTTATTCGACTGATGACCAATAGAAAAAGTCTTGCGCTAAGAAGAGAAGTTTTTGACAATTTTAAATTAAAAGAAATTTTTTTCCTTCTCAACGCCACATCTCATGAGTTCTGAATCGAACTTGCCTATTTTTGAGACAGCACATCTCTTATTCTACTGTTTTTGCAAATTTCGTTTGGTTTTCTAATTTTGAGGCTCATGGTCAATATTCGATTATGTGAATAGCTAGCTGGTTTTGAAATCGAAATATCCTAACAATTTCGATATTGAAGGTTATCGGGTTAATTATTCAAATGTGGGAACTTAACTACTGTATCAATATTTTAGCCTAAACGCTGTATAGAAATAAAATATTGGGTGAGATGTTTCTTACTAAGCGCCAAAGATATTTCGTGGTAGCAGCGGCTATTCTCCTCCTTAACTCAATACCAACACTAATTGGTTCAATAAGAATGACGAGGACCATCTTCTCAATGAATTTGCAAGAAGGGATTAGTATCCTAAACCAAATGATAGAGAGCGTTACCAGAAAACCTATTAATCACATCGTGCTGGTCTCTCAAGGTCAAGATTGCCCGTCCAATTTCTCAAAGTTGCCACTTGGAGAATTTTCTGGGACGTCACCATCGTGCTATTGCAAGGGTACAGAATATATCAGTCTTTATAGTGAATGCAGTATTCCTACATGTGTATCAGCTGAACCCATTCATGGCAAACCTGTATATAACTGGAGAAATTATTCTTTCTGCGCAAATTACACTACCTCAGCGTATTTAACATACAACGCTACCTGCAAAGATCAATTTAGAAAATGTGGCAATTATTTGTGTGTGGATCAAACTCAAGACTGCCCCATTACTAAGATTACCCTCCAAACATATTCCGAAAATTCTCTGAAGCTGACTACTGAGCGCGATCCTCAGGCAGACACTTTTATTCTTTCATTGGACAATTCGTTGAACGGTTTGCCTTGCCTCGGAAACATAACAACTAACACAAGAGAGGGTTCCACGGCTGCTCTTCCGTTTTTACGTCTTGAAAGAAGCTGCAAAGTTTTCGACACTGATGCTCAAATTCTGGACAGACTACCTGAAGATCAGTTTTATATTTTAAACGACCTTTATGATCAGTTAAAGAGCATTCCTCTTTTTGAAAGCAGTTCGAAAAGCCAAACCATTGCTCTTGTCACCAAATTAAATCTACAATTCAGCGACGTGCGAGCGCTGACAGCAACAAATTGTAGTAAACTGCTTGATGAAAGCGACTCTTATAACGCAAGTAGAAGTGTGGAAATAATCGATGACAAGTTTCTCTGGATAATGATACGAAGCATTGTTTTTTCCTCAATTGCAATTTTGGAATGGGTTGTTGTGAAGTTCCTCAAGAAGCAAACTTATTTCATCCTATTTATTATTTCGAACGCTTTCATCCAAATTATTGCTGGAATGAACCTGAACTCTGGAGTTGGGATAATGGATCGATCCATAAGCACATTTTTCAGTCATATTGACATTTTTGTTGGAGCTGGCAAAGAAAACTGCTTCAAAAACGACAATCTTAACAAGTTTTTGGCAGAGAGTCTCCCGAACACTGTGAGCGAGCTCATGATTTATAAGTCTAGATTTGAAGGCTTTCTAGTGTGGAATGTGTTCTGTTTGACGATATTGTTCACGATTGGGGTTAAATATTACTGTGACAGAGAGACGGTATGGAAACACAGTGAATACTACTTTCAACATCAAGACCCGCATTTCAACCAACACAGAGAAACGTAATTATATCTGCTGGGCTTTGGAGAAAATATTGTGGATTTGTGCTCCTTTTTCTCTTTTTTTTTCAGATGAACGGAATTGATATTGATTAATGTGCTGTTTTTATGCTATGATTGTATATTTAGAGGCTACTTTGGGAAATTATGAATATTTCTTCGTCTTCTCTGTTGGATAGGTAAAAAGTAGAAGCGAATCAATTTTTTTCAAGAAATTACGAGTATACATAATCCATAGCATTCAATACCATGGTATTCATCTGTTTAGAGAAAAATTAAAATTGATCCATGCATATGTTGTTGGACTTCTTCTGTAAGCAGCATTCTTCGTTTAGGAATCACATAAAAAATATATATGTATCTAATTGAAAAAGCTTTGGTTTTTCATACACCATGCGATGCGATGCGAAATTATTTTGTAGAGAGAGCGAAGCTAAAAGTAAAGAAACTCTGTTTGCCTAAAAAAACAGGATGATAGGGTATATTATTCAGACTTTCTGGGTGTCAAAGGGACTTACGTGTTCAGCATTACCCAGCTCTCTAAGAGCTATTCATGGGCTTTACCAATAATTTAAACACGAGTTTTTATACAATTTTTCTCATTATTAAAGAGTAATAACATCGGGTTGATCAGTTAGCTCAGGAGCTCTTTCTTTGAATTCTGCCATTTCCCTGAGGATAGTTTTTTTTGACAGCTATTACTTGCTACGAAAGAGCAAAGCCTCAGATACACTAGCACCCAAAGTTGTGAGTTAGATTAAAACTAGAGAAACTTATGCTTCCCTTTTCTTTGAAGCATCAAAATTTTGAATCTGCCTCTGTAAATGTTTTTCGCAAACCGATGAAAGCTCAAACAACATGTGGAGAAGCGTCAACTTTTTTGGACTCAATAAAAGCGAACAGTTTGCCAGTGAGCCATCTATGAAAGGGATCCCACTGATTACACGATAATCTTCAAGACCGATTTAAATATTGTGATGATATTTGCACAGGGCTTAGAGTTGTATTTGCGCGTCTTCATTTGAGAATGTACTTAATTTTACGAGAAAAAAGCTTTCTGCTACAATTCCAACTGCAAAATTTTTGCTCACTTTAAAACCCAAGCAAAATTTGCACGGGTGGACCTCCAAAGCAACTTTACACTCAAAACTAGCACAATTTTGCTCCAAAAAGCATTCATCTAACCCAACAGAAAAAAAAAAAACAAAAAAACCACAACAGAAAGATACTACCAAGGATTATCTGTTCCATTTGAATGATTCATTCGCTTGAAGCAGAAATTTGGTTTTATTCCGAGAACCGCCTTTTTCTTGAGATACTGGCTATGTACCTTCTGCATATTGCTGGTTTTGAACAGGGAGTTCAATACTTCAAATTTCTTCCATATGCATCTTGAGCCATTTCTGATTTCAAAAAGTTTTAAATAGCTTAATAAAATCCCGAATCTTATAATTCTTTAAATAAAAAAGAAGTACCTATGAAACTTAATTTCATCTTAAGTCTTGCTTTGTTGCTCACTTTGAGTGCAGCATTCGATTATAGTGCAGAAATTCAAGATTTCCACCTTTTGGGAAACGCTGAAGAAGACCTCGAACTTATCGCTGTCGACAAGCTTCCTGAAAATTTCAGTTGGTCAAATGTTAATGGCACCAACTACCTCACACAAATGAGAAATCAGCACATTCCTGAATATTGTGGATCATGCTGGGCTCACGCAGCAGCTTCAGTTCTTTCTGACAGAATCAAAATCGCTCGCAAAGCTGCTTTCCCTGATGTCAACCTCGCACCTCAAGTTCTTGCATCATGTGGTCCTGGCCATGGATGCAGAGGTGGTAGCACGATCTATGCTTTCGACTACATTTACAGATACGGTATCTCTGAAGAATCTTGCTCTCCATACCAATCTCGTGGCCATACTAACGGTCTCCCTTGCTCTGAAGGAATCTACTGCCACACTTGCACCCCAGACGGCGAGTGCACTGTTGCCGACGAATGGGATGTCTACTACGCCGATGAGTACGGTGCGATAAGCGGTGAGCACGATATGATGAACGAGATCTACCAAAGAGGTCCTATTGCTTGCTCAATCATGGCTAATATCCCACTTGATAACTATGAAGGAGGCATTCTTTACCAAAATATGACTGAGTACAAACTCAACCACGCCATTTCCGTTGTGGGTTGGGGTGTCGAGAACGGAACTAAGTACTGGCTCGTCCGTAACAGTTGGGGATCTTACTATGGTGATGGTGGCTTCTTCAAAGTCATCAGAGGAATCAACAACTTCGGTATTGAAAGCCACTGTGCATGGGCAACTCCTGCGAATATTGAACCAGAGAAGAACAGAAGCACTCACTCCTTCTTCGGTGGTAGTTCCTCTCGCTCTTTCCTTCCAAAGAAATCCTCATGCGCCATCAAGAAAAACATCGCCCCTCTTATCAAGTCACCTTTGCCATGGACCTATCTCTCTGCCTTTGATCTTCCAAGAACCTGGGACTGGAGAAATATTAGTGGCAAGAACTTCATCTCTGCCGCTAGAGACGAAAGAAATCCAAACTATTGCGGTGCTTGCTGGGCTCACTCTGCTACAGCAGCCCTTTCTGATCGTATCAATATTCTCAGAAAGAATGCTTTCCCACTTATCGTCCTCAGTCCACAAGCTGTGGTCAACTGCAAGGCCGGAGGAGACTGCAACGGAGGAGACCCTATGGGAGTCTACAAGTACGCCCACGAAAAAGGAATTCCTGAAGACTCATGCATGCTCTGGGAAGGAAAAGATCTCAATGCTGACACTTGCTCCGAATTTGACATCTGCAGAACTTGCATTGGCCCAGCTCCTGATGAAGGAGCACATCGTCCTGAAAACTGTTGGGCTGTCAAGAAGTATGCGACTTTCAAAGTCAAGGAGTACGGTACTGTCCAAGGTGTGAACGCCATGAAAGCTGAAATCTTCGCCAGAGGACCAATCACCTGCGGTATTGAATCCACCCCGGGATTCGAGAAATACGATGGAGGTGTGTACTCCGAATGGCAAATGAACACGGTCATCAACCATATTGTCACAATCATTGGTTGGGGCGTTGATTCTGATGGCTCTGAATATTGGATTGGAAGAAATTCATATGGACTCAACTGGGGAGACCAAGGTTTCTTCAAACTTAAGATGGGAAAGAATAACCTCGGAGTTGAAACCAGCTGCTCTTGGGGTGTTCCTGAAGCTCCTCAAGTGTACCCTGCAACCTACGAACCTATCAAGCCAAATGCAACAAACAACAGCACCATCGTTCCAGTCTAAGTCCTTTTTTTTAATGAAATATTTAATGCTTTATATGGTGTATCCCTCATGTTTCTAAAACATAGAGCTCATTATTCAGACGAAAAAAATTAAATAATGACAGATCTAACAAAACTACAAAATTATCTCTCAGAGAGAAAATATTCTCAACTAAATTATTGGTTATTTTTGTTGAAACCGCAAAACTCGGTGTTTCGATTGAGAATAGAAATTAAAACAGTTGTAGGTGATCGAAAGTAAAAAATGGCTTTTCAGCTTCGCAATATGTCAATCTTCCGTGAATCTTCATGCTCAGATTCTTTATTTGAAAGCGTAATTAAGGTTTCGAATCAAATTCTAAGCCTCTTCGAACTCGAATTCGTTTTGAGGCATATAATAGAAATGAAACCATTATTTTCCATTCTAACAGAAACAAGTCGAGATGAGTGAGAAAATAGCTATTTTGGTCTCGAGTTAGGAGAGAACAATTTGCGAAATGTTTATAAATATCTTTTTGATTATGATACCTTTTTATTAAAAACCTCTTTGAAACATAAATAGTTCAATGAGTAGTACAAATAGTAGTAAAAAGAACTCTCTGATGAATCTTCCGGAGATATCCCGGATTTTTGAGGAAATCAGAGTGAAGCCTGACGATGTGAAGGAGAGAGCAAGCTTGGAACTTCGATCTATTTACTCGAAATACATGGAGCAATCTGACGAAGTAAAATCATTTTGTATCTCCTGAAGCAGTCTGTACTAATTACCGTTGTCGATCAGATCTTCACAAGGCTGCAGAAATATATCAATAGTACCGATCCCGGCGAGAAAATGGGTTTGATATCTTAGCTCAGACCCAAAATAACCGATTAACTTTCTATCTCATAATATTAGGAGGGTTGATTGCTGTGGAATGCCTCGTTCCAGTGATCCAGGAGACGCAGCAGATGAATTTCGTGAACAAATTTCTCTCAGTCATTTTCCAGCAGTTCAGTATCAATACTGAAACCAAAATCATAAAAAAGACATCAGAGGTGTTTGGAAAGCTCATCAAAATCGGTGGTAAAAAAGACCAATTTTTTCCAAAAGAATTAATTGAATTGCAAAGGTTCAAAGATTGATCAAGTCATCATAGATGACCTCGATGAAGTATTGAAGTGGATTAAAGGGGATTCTCTGAAAGAAATAAAAAAATATTCTGCGTTACTTGCCTTAAAAGAGCTTTTAGTCGAGGCCCCCTACCTCGCTTCCAGCAAGATCTTTGTTGATAGATTCTTCCAGTGCATTTGGAGTCTGGTTAGGTACAATGCAACGATTATTTCAACATTTTTGTTAACTTCAACACTAGAGAGAAAAAGCCGATTCTGAGAGAAGCAGCTTTGTCATTTATGGATGTTTGCATTAAGCAGCTTGCACAGAGACAATGTAATTCAGTTTTTTAGAAGTTTCTTTATTAAACTATTTAATTGCAATCTATCTAGACACTTTACAGAGGGAATGGACGAAGGATATACTTGAAGAAGTAGAAAAGTCGAAAAACTCTTCGGACCCTGACATTATTTTTGGAAACATAAGTTCTTTGCGGAGCCTTCTCAAATATTTTAGAAAAGAACTTTTTGACGGACTTAAAGCATTTGATGGTGGTGACTACATAATCGCTCATCGAAACGACAAGCAGCCAGTGCAATTCGCAGTGATACAGACAATACCTGTGCTTGCAGCATTTAATCGTGACGGCTTTACTGCCAAGCATCTTAAAATAAGCATAACCTTTCTGATGGACTTGGCCAGAACTACGAAAGATCCAAAGCTCAAGTCCAGCTGCTACTATAATCTCGCAAAATTGATAGAGATGATCGATATGAGACCTCTTCAAGATTACTTGCCAGATATCATGCTTTCGCTTTTCAATGAGCTCGAAAAGTACAGCAAACCTATGTGCAGTGAGGTGATCAAATGCTATCAAAGTCTCAGCAACAAATTCAAAAAGAAGATCCTTGAATACGGAAATATGAACCGCCTCATTGACACCATTCTGATCAACGGCCTTCAGGCTCAGAGCCTTGAATTTATTGCTGAGATAAGCAAAATGGACGCTAGTGACAACCGATCAGCCGAAACACAGCTCAAAATCCTCTATCTCATCAGCTATATTTTGCAAGGCGAAATGTATCACTTCAAAGAGAAACATCTGGAGAATATTCAACTGAAGAATGTGCTGGAGTTCCAGAAGAGGATTATGGATGAAACTTCTATTGACAGGAACTCAGTTTCAATATCTCACGCCTTGCAAGCTCTGACTAATTACGAATTTAATGACCTAGCTAAAGTTCTTCCAGGATTTTTTAAGGATGTGGTTCTGGAGTACCTCGATTCCAGTAATCCGGTTATCAGAAAAGCTGCTGCTAAGGCTGGGTGCTTGCTTTATAATAAATCAGACTCCTTGACATCCCAAGATTCGATCCCAAAGAACATGGTCTATCAGATTTTAGACAAATTCTTGTGCATTGCGTTCAACGATCCTGATGATGAGATCCGAGAAACTATGCTAAGCTCTTTAAATGAAAACTTCGACGAGTTCCTAAACCATGAGAAACATCTGCAAATGCTTTTCATGTGCATCAACGACTCTGTGTATAGCGTGAAGGAAAAGGCCTTACAGATCATTGGTAAAATTTATAGCCTTTCAATACAACGTCTCAATATAATTTTACTTTAGCGAGACTAACTCAACGAAATCCTTCGGATATTGTTCCCTTCCTGAAAGAGCAGATTCTTCAAATCTTAAATGACCTGAAGATAGACTTTATGTTTAAAGAAAAAGAAAAGGTAAAACTCAGAATAATAATAACATAAATTATTTAAATCTTTTTTTCTTGACCGACACGATAGATTCAGCAAATTTGTTTCCTGACTGCCTTTATTGACCACGCAGAAGCAGTTATTCTTCCTCATACAGATACAATTTGTGTATCACTGATAAAGATCATGAATGATAGCACGACCTCAAACACTTTAATACCCCATCTACTCGAAGCGACTCAGGTGCTCGCATCCAAAGTCCAGCTTAAATTTATCCCTTATCTCAATGACTTTTTCCCAATCATCTTACAATGCATGCAAGACACCTCCTACTCAGCCAAGAGAGAAATGGCCGTGAAGACCATGACTCAAATTATTAAATCAACTGGCTTTGTGATAGCCCCATATTACAAGTATCCTTATCTCATGGAATTGCTTCTTCAATTTATGAGAACGGAATCCAATGCAAACATCCGTCGAGAAATGCTCAGACTGTTAGGAGCATTGGGTGCACTTGATGCTTTTTATTACAAAAAACTCAAAAACAAGATTCATGAGGGACTAGGTCGCTCCTCGGAAGAGAACATCACCAGCCATTTCAAGGCCTCGTTCTCTATTCTGAAATACTTGAAGGATACGAAGCAAGTGTTGGATAAACCTTTGACTGAACTCCACAAGTTCTACGATGAGATTCTCGTTATGTACAACCTGAATCGTCGCAAAATTAGCTCTGAACTTAATAAGGAAAAAACAATCACGTTTTTTGGTGACACAGTCGATAAATTCGTGAACCAAAACATTCTGAGCAACACTAAGCAGACTGAAGACATTGAATTGCTTTTGAATGCTCCTGATCAAATCAATCTTGGAAACATCGATTACTATTCGATCGTTGCGATAAAGACTATCCTAAAAGTGCTCTACCTCCAACAATATCACGATCTATCGCTCGGTGCACTTAGCTTCATCCTCAACTCGCTGCGAAGTCGCTCAGCTAATTTTATGTACCTCATTATGCCAGTATTTACGCAACTCATTCAGATTCCGGATAACAGCCTAAGAGAAAATATACTCTTAAACATTGAGAAAATTCTGGGTCTTTGTGGTGATAAATTCCAAGAAGAGTTTGTGGACAACGTGATTCAAATCGTTTTAATGAACATCGACGCAACGGAGCTCAAATTAATTATGAAATGTTTCGAAATATTGAATGCGTTGTTGATTAACTGTCGAAATCATCTGAAACATAAGATGGAAATAATCGTCACGAAACTAAATCAGATCCTGATCGAACTAGAAGCGCATAGGACAATTATTGTGTCTGTTATCAAACTCTTCAACAATTCAGGGGATCTTATTGACTCGCATTTGAGTAATATCATATCCTTGCTGTCTAGAATGGTTCAACAGAATCCAACTTTCCAAGAGAAGGAAGTCATTATTCAAATGATCACTTTCTTTAACGTGGTGATCAATACCTGTGGTTCAACCATTAAATTCTGTTCCAAAATAGTTCAGTCTCTCTTCTTTATCATCGATCATTATCCTGACGCTCATCAAGTTGTGGTAGATACGTTTATCTTAATGCTTTATAAGTACAGAGACATCTTTCTGGTTTATCTTCCACTCATCAACATCAGAATCAGCAAGTATCGCATACATCACGAAAAATACCGAGAATGCTTAACAGTGCTCTTAAATGATGGAAATCTCGATGCCTGCTTCCAAACTCTTGAATATGATCTCCAAGAGATGCGTTATAGCACCGACAGCCAATTTTCGACGAAGGTGGGACGTAACATACGCGACTCACTTACCAAAAGCACCGTTTATTCAGACAGCGCTAATCGACCACCACCTGCTCTCACAATCCGCAAGGACGTAGATTTCAATAGTCTGCTTAAAGAATTTAGAACTCAAGGGAAAGAATTGAAAGAAGATTGGCAGGAATGGTACCGCAAATCTAGTTTAGAGCTGCTTAAGCAAAACCCGTATCCAGTTCTTTATGGTTGCAGTTCTTTTGCCGGAGTGTTCGATTTAATTGCCAAGGAGCTCTACAACGTTTCATTTGTGAGCTGTTGGTCGATCCTCCCATCTGACAGGCGAGAGCAAATGACCAAAATCCTGGCAACCGCAATCAGCTCACCAAAAATCCCTGTTAATATCTTGCAAAGAATATTGTCACTCTTTGAATTTCTGGAACATGACCGCATTAGATTGCAAATCGACATAAATGATTTGGGAGATCTGGCAGAAAAATGTCAAGCTTATGCGAAAGCCCTCTATTACAGAGAGCAAGAATTCGAAGAAGACCCTTCAAATTCTATTAACAATTTAATTTCGTTGTATTCAAGCCTGGGCCAGTCGGATGCTGCGAAAGGTATGCTTGTCTACGCGAAGAAGCATTTGAATATGGAGCCCAAGATGTCTTGGTATGTGGATCTCCAGCAATGGGAAGAGGCGCTACAAGAGTTTGAGAAGATCAAGGAAGATACAGAGCTCAGTGACGAAATGCTTATCAATAAGATGAAATGTCTTTACAACCTCAGCGAGTGGGAAACTCTCTTGGAAGATTGCGAAAAAACGCTCAAAGTGAACAATTTTTCTGATGACGAGAAAAAGAAGCAGTTAGTTAGTATGGCCGCAGATGCTGCTCTACATTTAAACGATTGGCAGAAGTTCGAGGTCTATGCCGAGAAAAGTGACCAATCAATTGACGATAAGAACTTCCTCTCTGCACTTGTGAGTTTGAAGCATGGCAAACTCGAAGAAGCGAGACAGGCAATTATTAAATCAAGAGAGGTGTTAGATACTCGTGTCATGGGATTGCTGCTTGAAAGTTACAATAGAGGTTATGACACTGTGCTCAAACTCCAGCAGCTGCTAGAAATGGAGGAGATCATCGAATACAAAGAAGCTGAGCGCAAGATATTGAATGAGAATAGCAATTTTATCAGAGCGAGGAAGCAATTAAATGAAGACGACGAAGAAGCGTTCAATAGGCAATCCATTGTGTTTAAAATCGAAGATGAGCCCCAGTTTGAAGGAGCAAACGTGAAATTAGCCAACCTCAAACAGAATTTGATAAACAAATGGAACGACCGAATCAACGGGTGTCAAAGAACTGTCGATGTATGGCAGAAAATTCTCAGTGTGAGATCAATTTTACTGGATAAGGCTGAAAATCTTGATAGCTGGATTCGACTGATTCATCTTTGTCGAAAGTCAAACCAAGAACATACTCTCAAGCTCGCTAAAAGGACACTAAAGCAGATAGAAGCAGACATTAAAGCTAGAGGGGTTGACGAGTCAAAATTCCCTCCAAAATTGGTGCTGACTTCTTTGGAGTGCGAGCATCTCTGCGACGAACGACCGCTCTCGGAGACGATTGATAAAATAAAGGCATATTTGAAATTAGACACCTGGAAAGATAATAATCTAAAGAGTAAGTATTATTACAAGCTTGGAAAGCTTAGCAGGTTGTTGTACAACGACCGGGTATTCGATTCGATGCCTTCGGAGCTTGAATTTTACAATAAGTCGATCGAGTATAATGATAAGAATTACAAAACTTGGCATTCGTTTGGGTACATTCATTTCGAGGCGATTGAATATTTCGAGTCAAAGAACCTAAAGAACGAAAACTTAATCCAGAACGTCAAAGCAGCTCTAAAAGGATTCATAAAGGCAATTTCATTGGGAGGAACGCAATCATCGACCTCACGCACTCTCCAGGATCTTCTTCGTCTACTGACTCTCTGGTTCAATCACGGCGATAACGATGAAGTCCAGATGGAGCTCCAAGAAGGTTTCACGACTATTGAAATTATTTCTTGGATCGAGGTTGTCCCACAACTCATGGCTCGCTTCGATATCCCAAAAGTCAAAATACAAAGATCAATTCATGATTTACTCATTCGAATCGGAAAGCATCACCCACAAGCACTAGTCTATCCATTGACAGTAGCAAACAATGACAAAAACATGGGAAGAAGAGGAGCTGCAAGAGAGATTCTCAAAGAAATAGAACAGCATTCAAAGAGTTTGATTGATCAGGCTGTCGTACTAGCTGAAGAACTCAACAGAGCTGCGATTGTGCTCAAAGAGCAATGGTGTGATGGTATTGAAAGAGCAAGCCAAAACTACTTCCAAGAACATAGCATTGAACAAGCAATAAAAACTTTCGACGAACTTCACGATCTAATGATGAAGAAGTTGGAGACTCTCAGCGAAATTTCATTTCATCAGTCGTTCCGTCTCGAAATTGATGAAGCAAGACAATGGATAAAGAGGTACAAGTCAACCAAGGAACTCACATGCATGAATCAGGCTTGGGAAATCTATTCTACAATCTTCCACAAAATAAAAGATAAGTTAACGAACATAACAACTGTGTACTTGGAAAATGTGTCTCCTAAACTGCTCCAATTTAAAGACGGAGAAATCTCTGTTCCCGGAATGTATCGTCCAAATAAACCGGTAATTGCAATTTCTGGTTTTGCACCAAAGCTGCCTGTTCTCGCGTCGAAGCAACATCCAAGAAAGCTTTTCGTGTATGGCAGCGATGGTAAAGAGTACACTTTCCTCCTCAAAGGCAAAGAGGATTTACGTCAAGACGAGCGAGTCATGCAGTTATTCTCTCTGTGTAATAAACTATTGACATCTGAACCGGAAACTTCCAAGAAAGATCTCTCACTCACCAGATACTCAATCATTCCTCTATCTCAGGGAGCTGGTCTCTGTGGATGGGTGCAGAATTGTGACACTCTTCAAGCCTTAATTCAAGAATATCGAGAGGGAGCTAAAATCTCTATGCGAGTCGAAAGACAGCTCTACGGAAACTTCTGCGCGAAATTTGATGTGTTACCTGTAGCTAACAAATTAGAAGTCTATCGAAATGTCATTGAAAACACAAGAGGCGAAGACCTCAAGAAAATATTATGGTTGAAGAGTCCAAACTCAGAGACTTGGCTTGAAAGAAGAATAACCTTCACAAAATCATTAGCGACAATGTCAATGGTTGGATACATTCTCGGTCTTGGAGACAGACACCCTGGAAATATTATGATGCAGCGGCAGACTGGACAGATCGTGCACATTGATTTTGGTGATTGCTTCGAAACTGCGATGAAGAGAGAAAAGTTCCCAGAAAGAGTACCATTCAGACTTACAAGAATGCTCGTTAATTCAATGGAAGCCGCTTCCATTGAAGGTACTTTCACCAACACTTGTGACTCGGTTATGAGCGTCCTGCGAATGAATAAAGAGTCTTTGATTGCGATTTTACAGGCATTTGTATATGATCCGCTTTTGAACTGGAGGCTTCTTACGGATGCTGATGAAAATATTCAGGCGACAACATCAGCTCAAGGCGATCAGCACTATTCTACCTATGCATCTGGAGGGCTTCAAGTCCCTCTCAAGGCGGTTGAAAGAGGAATGATGATTGAAGAGGCAAAAGAATCAGAATTGGACGAGCCGGTGAATTACCGTAAGATAAGTGTGAGAAAGTCGACGAAAGAAAATAGTAAAGAAATTAAATTAGAGCCAGAAGAGGAGAATGGCGAAGAGAAAAAAGAGGAGCTCGAGAAAGACAAGAAAATATTGTATGAATCAAGACATGCCTTTGATCAACTGAGAGCCAAAAAAGCGAGAATGGCAGAAGATGCTAAAATCCGACCTGAAATTTTGAACAGAAAAGCACTTGAGGTCATTGAGAGAATCAAAAATAAGCTAGCTGGAAGAGATTTCTCTAAGGATGAGAGTTTAGATGTTGAAGACCAAGTTCGGAAACTCATTAGACAGGCGAGATCTGATGAAAATATTGGACAATCATATATAGGTTGGTGCCCATTCTGGTAAGAGTCAACCGCTTGATAAGAATTAGGTTCACTCAAGAAGTATAGCAATGAGAGCTTCAACTATATATCTCATTTTTTTTTTTAAAGCAAATCTTTTACAAAAAAGAAGGCGTGTCGTTATTAATAGAAAAGCATTTCCCAAGAATCATTGAGTCTACTGAATGCATAGCATTTCTTCTTTCAAGTGACCTATCGTAAATTCTATACTTCGTTTAGGAATAAAAGACGTTTTGTTGAGAATTTAAGGTCAGTTTCGTTTGGTTTATTCTCTATCAAGAGTATCAAGAGTAGTAGAGTTTTAGCTCATTAAATCGCTGATATTAGAAAATTATTTTTCTACATTCTTTGTTGTGAGAATTAATACTAGATAAAGAAATTAATTAAGGCATGTTCCTAAATAAAGACTGAGATTCATACCTCTTCGGCTCAGTTTTAAAAGAACCACTAATTGAAGACGCAAAAAAAATATATCCTTAACTATATTTGCAAGAAGTTTTTCTAAGGAGATAAAGTTGAAGCTCTGTTCTAAGAAAAACAGAAATTCTAACGAGTATGATATAAACCTTTGTAAAAATATCATTAAGACAGTGAATAACTAATTAACTAGTTTACAAAGAACAGGAAGCATACTTTCTTCCTTACACAATTTACAATTAAAGGGTTTCAGGGAGATGAATGGTGCTTAAATTGAATCTATGGGTAGATATAGAATCTTCTGATCCCAGGTTCCATTTATTCCACTCTGAATTCTACTTGTGATCTTTAAAATCAATCCTTGCATCTCGGATATCCTATGAATTTTTTTGGAGGAACAAAAGGGTAAGCAATTGTTGATTAATATTCCTCTCACCACAAAGTATCTTGGAAAACTTCGGATAGCTGACTTTGATCAAATAATCCTAATATCAGTTCCTGAGTTGTTGAAGTACCATCCTGATGTTTGATATCAAACAAAGGAATGCCATCTTAAGTTAATAATAAAACAGAACAAGTCAGCATATTGTGAAAGAAAATGAGATTTTACTTGCTATAATTGGGGACCCAGAAATCGTAGGTTCTATCCCCTGAATCAAAGGAGACTCGATTTTTTGTATTCCAATAAAAGTTCCCATCAACAATCGATAGATAACTGACGCGTAAGTGATTAAATTTGTAGTCGGTACATCTCCAAGCGGGGTTTTTTGATCTGAGAGAATATTCAGTACAGCTTTCAGAAGCAAATTCCGAGCTAGCACATAGAATGTGAGAAGCATCTTGGGTACTTTCTCATCAATAACCCTTGCAATATTTAATTTATAATATAGGAATAAGAGTTTCTTTACTTGAGCCGGCCGAGGGTGTTAAAAGACAATTGTCCCATTTCATACGGAGTTAATACACTGTCAGGAACAAAAGTACTGTCCATTGATAGCAAACCTATGATAGACATTATTATCTACCCGAGATTACACTGATATACTTACCCAGTGTAATTAAGGTTGAAGTATCGAAGGTGTCTGTTGTTATTGATCCTAATATATTTTTCAATAACGCAGCGACCTTTTCCTAAAAAAATTAAGGAATATTGTGCTTGTATAATGGTTAGTCAGCCTCACCTTCAAGAAATTTGCTCGTACTTTCATGTCAGTAGGCTTCTTTTTCTGGGTGCCCACCCTCAAATCAAGAGGTTTCTTGTAGCTGAGGATCTTTTCACAATGGATTTCAGGTGATTTGATTAATGAGATATACCTCGTTCAAGACTATTTGAGAGGCTTTTTTCAAGTGACTAGAGAGAACCTTTTGTCATGAAAGGAAAAAAAAAAGAATTAAAGACTGCAATAAAACCTAAACGGTGAATACCTGATGAACTTGTGGCAAACTATCATGGAAAATTTTGTTGAGCATAGCCTTTCTCCCTTTTGCGAGTGCTTTTGCTCTAATTTGGACACTTCGCGGTGTGTCTAGCAACCACAAAAAGCAGCGGAGGATGGATCTGAGTTTTCTAGTTTTTTCCAACAATATCCATTATAACCTTCTCATATGATCAACTAAAAATACTTATTGCTGCTTTTTCTTGCTGGATTGCTCACGGTTGTCTGAGGTATCTGATTAGTGCTCAAAACCGTTTTAGATATCTGTTTTGGAGTACCTACTAATTGAGAGGTGAGTACTATAGGTTGGAGTCAAAAAAGCATACCATTCTCCGGATTTTTCATCTTCTTTGGTTGATTACCAGCTGCTTGCATTTGTTGATACCATTGCATTTGAGCTTGCTGCATATTCATTGCCATCATTTGTTGATATCTTTGCATTGCTATCATCATCCTGAAAAGATTTAATTCACTCTAGCTAAAACTCCCAAGGCTTTTTGGCGTTACATTTGATTATATTGGTGTTGGTATTGGAAAGGGTTTCCGTAGTTCATAAAATGCTGCATATGAGCTGTACAAACAAAGATCCTTGAGAAATATAATTGAAATGGATTTTTTTACCTTCTGGAGCTAACCGCTTTCGAAGAAGTTTATTCGTAGAAGAGGGAAACGGAGAATTCTTTGAGTCTTTGTTGTTGTCTTCTTCTAGAAAGCTTCCTTCAAAACGTACAGGTTTTTTCTGTTTATTAGCTCTAATCAAAAAAAAAAAAACATTTGAACTTTTCCTCAAAGTTTCACAATACTCAGCAGAGTTTTCTTCATTTTCCTGCTGCTTTTTCTTTTGTAACTCTTTTTTTTCTAATGCTTTAAGAAAAATTCTCTCAAGCATTTCAGTTTGATTATTTATCGATCTAAGAAGCTCGTAATCTAGCAGTTCACGAAAGTTTGGTTGCTGTCCGTTGTCATTCCCAAAATTCATTGTTGGCTGGATTGATGCAGATAAAGATTAAAGCAAGTTTCCTCATTTTCGTACTGAAAAAATCATTGCTGGCTGTCTGGGTTGCTCAACAATTGGCTGTTCAAAAATAGGAGCCTCTTGACTAGGTTTTGTCTTTTTTACTACACTAGTCTCAGTCTGGAAATTATGAGAGTGATGGCCCTGCAATGATTTGTCTAGATGAAGAGATTGGACCAAAAATCAAATCTGTTAGAAAGAAACCTCGAAATGCAGGTTTTGTTGTGCTTTGGTGAGTTGGTTTATTTTCAGGTATATATGTTGGCATTATAAGAGGTGGGAGTTTCTCTGTTCTGGTGGTTGTAGCTATGTATTTCTGATCTTGTTAGAACTGTCATCAATTTAATAATTTCATACACCTGCCCTTCTGAGCTGATCTTCAAGAGAGCTTCTTTGATTTAAATACTTTTGGATTTTATAATAGCTCAGGCATGGGAAAGGCATTTAAAGAGATACTTTGCTTTGGTAATATTTATCTAGGAAATTTCTTTTTTTCTCTTCAATCTGTCGTAGTCTTTGGGCTTGAGCAGCACTGATGTCTTTTTCGATGCTGGAGGATTTTTCATAATTAGTGAGAAGCTGAAAACAAAGGGTATAGATACTTATTAATATTCATGAATCGTGAATTAAAGTCCTCAGTTTGGATCCGATTGGTAGGCGACCCTAAGTAAGGTCCTAACTGATTTTGACGATTACTTCGAAGCTGAACATCACTGTAAGCTAAATTTTTGCCTTGGTAGAAGCTCATTTTGTCGGCTGACTCACAATTACTTAAAAATAAAAAATATATTCTCACAACAAATGTTCAAGGTAGCCAACAATATTTATTTGCCTATTCAACAACTCTATAGCAGCTGCTTATACCATTTTCAATGCTGAATGAGTTTCTGCCAACCAGACTTAAGAATGGCTGGAAAATAAAAAATTTTTGAAGTAGATTTTGTTCATTGGTTCAAATAATATGAATGTTATGGCTCGAAGAGGGGATATTTTCGCTTTGTTATTTGTCCTTGCGTAGAGCTCGCTCAATTAATCGTTATTCATTTCATTTCATTTAATTTAATTACTAATATCATTGTTAATTCAATATTTACGCAATGAAAATCCAATTTGCATACGCAGTTTTTGATCATAATTGATTACTTCTACTATGCAATATGAATGCATCGAAGATTATTTAATCAAAAAAGAGCTCAAATTATTTTATCTCTCCTTTAGAGGGGATTGAGTCTTCTAATTTTGAAGCTTTTTCTTCTCCGCTGTCGCGAACATCTTTTGTAGATAATTCCTTTTCATAGGTTAACAACGGTGAATCTAGAATGGGGACGCTTCCAAAAGAAATTTTATTTGAAGCTATTGAATCTGAATGTTGTATTTTATTAAAGTCAGTTTCACTTGGATTATTCCACAACATTCCACAGAAGCAGTGATTGAGCAATTGTACTCCATATGCCAGAAACTTTTGTAAGCTAGCAATCTCGAGAGTTTTAACCACCATGAAGATAATGAAGCACAAGTTCAATATCAGAACTAAAACACCAATAGTATGATTTAACCAGGCTTCTGAAACAGCTCCATAGACTGCAAAGTAAGTTGTTACGATGTATATCGAAGTTGCGATTAAGTCGGCTTTATAGAGGTCAGCAAAACGGTATGGCTTAGCGGCCTTTAAGTATAAGAAATATAGGACAAGACAAATCACTATTGTTAAACCCCTAGCAGTGTGATCCATTGTTCCGACCTGTGACAGCACTGTCATCGCAATAGTAATGAGCATTTGCACTTGCGCCCACATATAGTGTTTTCTGGTGAAGCTAGAGTAAGTGGAGCCAAAGTAGACTGCAAATTTCCTTTCTTTCAGTCTGAGTCTATTTTTGAATAGGATAAAGAAGAATGCGAGGGGAATAAGAACTCCCCAAAATATTAACAGCGGAAGCGCAACGAAATATCTGAAAAGGTAAAAGCGTGGCGTTCCACAAGTCACATTTGGTGCGATAGTTAGATAAGAAGGACCTGCTGTTGGATCTTGGGGGTCGAGAGGCTGACAAGAAAATATTGAAATCATGACATAAATTATCCCAGGCTGCTCGATGAGTGTAATACCGATGCAAATGATAGCAATGAAGGATTTGAAGTGATAACTGGGATGAAAATATTTGACAATCCCTCCGATTCCAGCAAACAAGAGTATCTTCAAGAAAGGCAGGCCTCCAACCACCCCTAACTTCCAGTAGTAGACATCATCTTCAGAAATTCCAAGGTACCTGCAGGCGCAGTCTACTGTGGATAATACTATCTGATATGGATTGGTTATTGGTATCAAGTTCTGTACGGATTGAATGGCAGACGACGGAATATTCTTTATAATGGCCAATATTTGAGCATATTGCAAGAATATTAATAAATACCCTCCTTTCGTAATCTTCTCAATAAATTCTTTATTAAATCGGTTTTCCACGAGCAATGCGTTGCTTACAGCTCGCATCTTCCAAATAAACCAAATCTCGAATAAAAGCAACCCTAGAATCAAGCCAATCAAAGCGAGAATTGTCACCCATGAAGTCCAGCATTTTGTACATGTCATCCCGCTTGCTGGTCTGTAGAAGTTCTTGAGGTCGCATCCAAGACATTTGGGCCCTGCATATCCTTCACTGCATATGCTATCGCCAAAGCTTGTATTGAGGACGTTGTTACAAACTTCAGGCCGATGGCAAGCGTAGGCTTGATCTGAGTTGTTATCCAACCTCCAAAAGCCTTTCTTGAGTATTAGCTCGCTCCCTCCTAGGCATTTAAAGCCATTTGGGCACTCATGACACTTGGTATCTGTGGTTCTCAATGAAAAAGAATCTGGCTCGCATTTAGTGCATACTCCTTTGGTTGTGGAATTGATTTCTCCAATTTGACACCCTCTCAGTTGGAAATGCATTTTAAAGTAGACATGAGCGCCTGACTCAAGCGTGAGAGTTACACGTACTTGCACATTCTCATACGCTTGGCCTTTCATTAGAAGAGAGGCTCCTGGTAGAATGCATGATCCATAGGTACAATCTTTTGATGTGATAGTTTCATTCAGAGCGGGGTTCGTCAAAGATATTGAGTAGCCTGATGCTGCTTTAGAAAGAACGCTGAGAGAGTTCTCGAAATAATCAAAGAGAGTAAAATTTAAAGATGTTTCTTGGAATTGGAAGTGGCTTATCGGCTCTGGGTAAAGGTCGCCACTCTTCATTTGGGTACTGTGAGAACTGTGCGATTTTTTGTCTTGAATGATCAACCTTAATGCTGTAGGACGTGTGGAGATATCTTTGCCAGCAAGCGCAGAATTTTGCTGGAAAGTATTATTCTTCTTAATGCCTGACAGAATTTGATTCCCTATAAATGACCCAATGAATATTGCCCCTCCTTGACCATTAACGGCTTCATTTTGTATGAACTTCGAGTCTATTATCTGGAATCTCTCGAAGGAATACAGATAAGGATCTTCTGAAAGCCCAATAAAAATAGCTCCACCTCCCAAAGTATACTTTTCAATTTCTGTTGTCCCCTCAATGCTGTTTGAAATGAAACTTGTGTTTCTAATATTCAAGTTAAACACATCCATGAGAGAGATGGCACCTCCACGAGATGCGCCAGTGTTTCTTAAGAAGCTGCAGTTGAGTATATCTAATATTACTTCAGACAACCTAATCACAGTGTCACCAGAATTATCTTCAAAGATTGAGTCCGAAAGCATAATTACTCTATTTGGAACACTATTTGGTCTTGCAGAGTGCACTATAGACAAGAATACAGGTGCTCCATTCATATTTTTTACAACCCTGTTACTATTTATGAGAGCCAATCTGAAAACGGGACTCCTCAAGCAAACGATAGATCCTTCATAATCTCCCGAGAATATACTGTTATTAAAGAAGGTGGTGTTTGAAATAGTGATACTCTCAGGATTCCAGATGTTAGAGGAAGATGTTTCAACTCCGATGATGCAAGCACCAAGTTCATGGAGTGCTCGATATGGTAGGATGGTGTTCGATTCAAAAATAGAATCTGAGATGTTTACTGCTGAGTTGGATGTCAATTTAATAAGATGACTTGATGATATGACATTTCTAATATGGAGTTTATCGATCAACATGTTTCCAGTAGGACTTTTAATTATAGTCAGCTGGGAGTCGCTAGTATCCACGGAATGGTTGGGGTTGCCATCACCGTCATACAGTGCTTCGATAGTGAAGTTTTGAATGCGTAACTTAACCGTAAAAGAATCACTCCTGGCACTCGAGAAGAATATTAGTGAGCGATCTTGTCTCGTCCTCCATAATTTGGTTGTAACGTTGCTGTAAACAACTAAATTTTTCATGACCACAAGAGATTCTGTATCTGTCTTCAGTCGAGACAGATCTTCGAGGTAAAACAGAGCTCCTGGCCTTAGGCTCTCATCTTGTAAGTAGAAAATACAGTCTGCTACTAGCAGATGGGAGATGTATTGCTTCTTGATAAATAAAGTTCCGCCCTGAAGATTGGCAGAGTTGTTAATAAAAGTATTGTTCACTATCCCCAGTTCAATAGGCTTATCTTTTGCATTAAGAGGATCAAAGTAGAACACCCCGCCCAATTCTGCAGTATTATCAGAAAACAGATTGTCAATAGATGAAACTTTCATGGGTCTATTTGATTTTGAAAACAAATTTTCGAATTGGAACACACCTCCATAGATACCCTTGTTGTTAGTGACTGCCGAACCAACAATCTCGAACTCATTTGACGCCACAAGAATGGTACTCTCCCAATTATGAAATGAGGCAACTTGGGATGGATTTGAGTGCAACTGGATGTCTTTCATCTGAACCATGTTAGAGTACAAAGTTATTAAAAAGGAGCTTCCTTCGGCTGAGTTGTTCTGAATTAAGCTTGATTCTATGAGCAAATTTGTCTTCGGGTTCATGACATGAATCATGGAGCTTCTCGGGCTAACTCCTTGATCAGAATGCGCGTAGGAGAGTTGGCAATCGATCAGAGTGAAGTTATTCATTACAATGTTTGAATGGTTATTGAGAGGAAGGACTATGCTGAGTAAAGATGCTTTAACGTAGCTTTCCAAATTGAGATGAATCGCTTCCAACACCATGTCACTTATAATGAGATCGTGTTTAATATAACTTAGAGCAGATATACTAATCAAGCTGAGTGTTGATAACCATGAACTTCGGATTGTATTTTTGCTGAGGACAACCCTCGAGAAATGTTCTCCTTTGATCAGCATTACTGCAAGACCTAAATTGTCTCGAAAAGTATTTTCAGAAAACTCGATCTCTGTATCCGGGTTATCGTCTGCACGAGCCTCGAAAAATTTAATCCCTGTTTCAGTCGAAGCTACGAAGTTATTCTTGACGACAGTGTTAGGATTGTTTTCAATGAGGAGTACGCTGATCGTAATGAGTTGTTCCGTCCAAAGGAAGTCGTGAACATTGAGAAGGTTTGTGAATATATTATCTTTAACGAGCAGGATTGAAATAGTAGGTATCAGCTTACTGATAGTGATAAGGTTCACGTTGTAGACGGTCACATGACTAAAAATGTTATGGTCGAAGATGAACAATGAGCTCAAGATTTTTTCTGAATTCTGTTGGGAAATGTAATGCATTACAAGATGCCGCAGCTCTTGGTCAACCAAATAACGCTCTAGTTCGTCTATGCTTGCTTCGCTCATTTTCTGAGCATATTTGTCACCGTAGATTGCATGAGCACAGAAGACGCAGTTCTCGCTAATGAATGTTGTGCGTTCAAATGTATTATTGACTATAAACGCGTTGGGCACGTTAAGAGCAAAAATTTGGGAAGTGTATTCTAAAAACCAGTGTCCAGTGAAATTGTTGTTTGCCAAGACAAATGAAGTTAGGACTGGGTAGATTTGAGGAACGTTCTCATCGAGTACTTCGAGGCTGTAGTCGTTCTGATATCTCCAAAAGAACCTTGAATCTCTGCAAACACCACTATAAAAATTGCTTAGAGAACTGTTTTTTATCCACACGGGCACCATTTTTTCTTTTACATGAATGAAGTGTGCCTCTTCCAACAAGAAGTTATCAAAATAACTTTCATGTATTTTTATTCCAATGTTACTCAGCTTGAAAAAGGCAGGACGATTGTTAATTGCGAGCGAATCTGAACTCTGGGTGAGAAGGTATGAATCAAAAATCTTCATATCCTTCACAGTCATATTATTGATATCGAAATACGTCAGCTGCCTTAAAAACACTCGCAATTCTGCAACTCCTTCTGTAGCAGTGAATGAAAAGAAGCTTTCAGTAGAGTTGACTGTATCCAACGAAATATTTTGAAAAAGCTGTAGTTTATCATTGTCCACATAAGTGTTTTCGTATCGAAATGGGAATTGTCCTTGAAACGAGAAAAACGACGCATGAAAGTCTACAGACTTAACTGTCACATGTTCCATAAGAAAACTGTTAAAAGACCCTCTCATGGAAAGAAATGTCTCACGGACCGAACTTTCCGAGATTCTAAGATCAGATAAAAGGACTTTTTTTAATGGAAGATTATTGGTGATCTGGAAAAAATTAGTCAAGTTCGTGGATTCGGTGGGTTTCTCTGGTACAATTTTCGTATATTCTACCGCAATGTTTTTTATTTGAATTAGCCCATTTTTCTCAAAGTAAAATTGAAAAGGTGCTGTAAGAGCTGAAATGATCGAATTTTTGATCCTTATAGAGTCGAGCATCAATTGAGAGTCGTGATTGGAACTTGTAAAAGTTATGATTGGCGATTTGACTTTAATATCTTGCATTATGAGATTCTTCACTTCCAATGTGTGATCGTCTCGTATTGACTTTGAAATAATCAAACTGCGAGTTAACAAAGTAGAAGAGGCGCTGTTTCCCAAGAGAGTAATGGTATCGAACCAAGCATTTGTATTCACGAGGAGAAAGTGAGCTTCGGCGGTGGGCATGGTAATCGTTGAATAACTTTTTATGCTGATATTTGAGGCTTTCAATTGAGACTGACTGTGCAAATCGAGTTCTTGAGAATCAGAATCATAAAATTCAAATACTGCGTGCTGTATCAGTTCTTTAGTTTGAATCTCAAGATTTAATAGTTCAGTTTTAGATAATTCAATACGATTCGAGACAGCAGAACTTTCATCCCACATCGTAGAATTGTAAATGCCAAGGTATCCGCTTGTAAAATATAAAAAGTAGTTGTGAAGTTGAGAAATTGATGAGTTGAAGCTGCAATTTACGAACTTGAAATCCGACGAGTTTCCGATAAGCAAGCCTTGTAGAGTTCGTTTGGAGCCATCTCCGATACTAAAATCGAGCGAATCAAAGTTGAAGATTGATTTACTGATTGCTAATTCAGCCTGAAACTTTATGTTCGCTCTCTCTCTGTAAGGCGAGGGTAGAGCTTTCAAAACGACAGCGCCACAGTTACTGAGTTTTGTTGGAGAAGTTATTGAATATTCTGTAGAGCGTGGCGTGAAGAATATGTACTGGGTTTGTGAATCCTTGGCAATTTCACAAACAGTAGAAAGGGCGGCTGCTGCAGTCCTAAATGGTGTGGAGATAGCCCCAGTAGATATCCACCCATTGTATTCTGAGTCAACATAGTAAGCAGTCTCACTCAATACTGTGACGCTAAGCGCACAGAAAATGAGAAAGGTGATATTTCCTTTCGGCATCTCTGAATAATAATTATTAAAGGCTTGAGTAGAAATTAAAAAGTGGATCAATTAATAAACAATTTACAGGTCAAATTGCCCTTGAAATCATGAAAAATGCATAAAGCTCGTTACTAGCTTTTAATATAATCTGAAAGATAAGCATTTGGGGTACTAGTAGTCTGAGATTACCTTTCGGCCTTCGAAAACTAGCGCATCAATTATTGCTAACTACAACTAGGCTCTTATCTGCCAGAACAAACGATTTGGAAAATATCACTATATGAAGAATGAGGAATTTATCTTATTTTTATCAATCGATAACTACTGGGGCAATGTATAAAGAAGATCCAACCTACCATTCAAAGTGCTATTTCCGAATAATTTTGCTTTTGTCTACATTTGTTGCTTTCCATTTTAAATATAGTGACTAATATCTCTTAACTCTTTCCATTACATCTGTCCCTTCATATCTCTCTAATTCTTTGATGGAAATCTTATAAAACTGGTTTTGATATTCTTTTTTACATTGAAACCTAATTTACATTGAGAGTTTCATAATAATTAATGTAGAGTCGCTTCTGGTTCCTACTTTTAGATCTACGGTTGCCCATTTGGATTGAGTTCAATGAGTTGCAAACTATCGTGTTCACTGAGAGGAGATCGTTTCTTTTTCTGGCAAATGAGCACACTGAGAGTCAAAAAAGTTATTGCTCCAGCTACAAATGCCGCATGTATCATTGTCAGTGTGAATTTTGAGATAACTCTGCTAGTAGGTAGTCTTTTGCAGACTCTTGAAAATTCTGATTCAGAGACCATCCCATTGATTAGTTTCGTTCGAATTGTTTCATAACTGCAGAGCCCATCAGAGGTCATATTTTCACAGAGGCGACGTACCTTATTGTTATAAAGGAACTTGATGTAATACTTCCCTGTAATGTTATGTAGCTCTATAGTCATGAAGGCCGAAAACTTTGGCAATTCTGCACATGTATTTATATCTGTATTCTGGCTTAACGTTCCATCAAGGCACTCGAGAGAAAGCAATCCAAGTCCCACAAGCAGCGTCACCTGATTAATATTATGAGTTGCGTACAGGCTCATCTTAACGTTAGATTCTCCATTTATTCGTCCCTCGAGCTCTTCCAGAACGGATTGAATAAGATGAGTATTAAATACACGAACGATCTGAGGGGTAGCGGTATGGATACATAGCGTATAATACCCGCTGATTCGTGAGAGATTTTTATAAAAACTACCGTTTTTATCAACAGGGAGAGGAAGGCCTTCTGCCTCCATGACCACCATCTCACCATAGGCGAATAATCCCAACTGCAGATCTGCCTTATCTTCACTAATGTTTAACATTGCAGCTAATTGATTAAGTGTGGGCCGCATTTCATTAGTGAATTCCATGGTTTTGTTGCTATGAGCGGCTGCATACTGTATCTCAAGCTCCGCAGGACAGTATTTCTGAGAATAGCCATCCAAAAAATCATCCTCTGCGCTAAGAATTTTAACCGGAATAGCATTGAATCCCCCAGGTATTGCCCAATCTGCTTGCTGCTTCACAGTGGTGTTATTATTATCAGAACTTTCATTATTTTCAGAGCTTCGATTTGTTAGAGAGATTTCTTCTTCGTAGAGTAGCTCATTCGAAAGGACTGGACCTGTCGCTGGTGGGTATAACCCTGTTGCGAGAGCATAAGCGCTGCTTATGGTTCTTGGTGTATCTGATGCAACAATTTTAAGCTCAGCAGGGTTATATGTCTCAGAAAGCAATTTCTCTTCAATGATATATCTCTCACGAAGGTATGAACCCAAAATGTACTGCTCACGCATACCGTTCATAGAAAGTTGTTCTCTGAAAACTCCTGGTTCATCGGATTTTGGAGCAAAATAGCGTGTTTTCGATAATTTAGATCCATGCCTGCCAATTTGAGCAACGTATATCACTTCCGCTCTGATGAGTAGTAGGGTTAACGCTAAAAAGCATACGAAAATCAATCGACGTCTCATCTGATTTATTGATCTATTTCTTCAAAAAGAGCTATTTGATTTTTGAATTTGCTGTTTATGTGAACGAGTATGTATTCAAATTTATATTCTTCAAATTAGATATAACGATCTCCTCTATGGCCTATAGAAAGAATAAAACTCTATTCTCATATTTTTTTAAAGAGTTTGACAAAAGACTTTCATGTGAATTAACCAAATAAGGATTCATTGCGCTTTGGAATCACCTCTTACTTTCAGGCATTTTGATTTGGATTGGATGAATTCATTTTTCGCTCCGCGATCTTATCAACTAGAGTCACTGCGATATATTTCTATTCTTGTTGATAAACTCACAGGAAAATATCACAACATTCTTCAATCCTAAAATGAATTTCTTCATGAACAGCTATCTCATAAAATTGAATGATGAGACCGTGGGTATTGCTATTGTCGCTGAGTACCTTGAAAAATTGCAAAGAATAATAATACTACCACTAACAAATCGTTGAGAAGTTTCTTTTCAGAATTGCTTCTCTTTCACTCTCTCCCTCTTAAATTCCGTTCTATCAAGTGATTATACAAGGGATCATTATGACTTTTGTCTTAAGATAGTAAGTTCAAATTACTAGAAATACTCCCAATTTAATTTTTTTTTATTTGATTTTAGTCTCCAAGCGCAGTGTTTAACAAAATGCAAACATATATATATTTCAGAGACAATACACAGTATTTCAAATAAGGCAAGGCTTCTCAAAGTAAAAACTGTTATATAATTGTAGAGATCTGATATCAAAGGTTTTTAGATTTATATCAGAAGTTCACATATAAATCTGATCTGATTTTCCAAACGAAATAAAAAAACACCAAAAAAATCAATAAATCTATCATTCATGATCAGAAACGATGACCACTTCGAATGTGCCTGTGGAAAGCAGATTGACTGCTTCAACGAGGAGATCATTCGTGCGCATATCAGGACTTGTACAAGATACTCAGAAACTTCCGTCATTGCGAAAGCTTTCAAAAACATAAACATGGACTTTATTTCGACAGAAGACCTCAAAGTATTTGCAATTGAACTCAACTCTTGGAGCGAAGCTGTCAAAAACAAGATCAAATCACGTGAAGGTAAACTTTTTATTACTGGTATATAAACCAAGATAAACCTTCGGGTTCCCAATAGAAAAAAGGAATGGCGTGCATGATGAGATAATGATGGTAGAGAGAAATGACGATGAAGATTATGACATTTGTAAATGTGGCATTTGCAAGAAAAACTTCGATTACGACAAGCTTTTCTTTGTGGATAGCTGCGGACACACATTCTGTCGGCCTTGCTTATCTAAGCATGTTATCAAATGCTTAGTAGAGAAAAAGACACCGCATTGTACGGTGTGCAATAAGAGTATTCAAGTCTTTGAGTGCAAAGTAAGATGTTCTGTTCAGGATAAAAGTGACATGAGCTTTATAATTAAGGATCTAATTGGCAAAGAAAGGTACGAAGAGCTGTTGGAGGAGTCGCTAGATCTTGGACTAACTCAGTGTGTCCATTGCAAAGCTAAATTTGCTTTTGAACCAGGAAAAACGACTGGGAATGTCAAGGATGAACAAGGAAAAGTGCTGGATGGGTAATAATCTTCGTCATATACAAATGAAACAACTAACTGTACTCGTTGTTAGTGAGCATGAACAGCATTATGTCCAAAATAGATTTAAATGCCCATCTTGTGGCACTGAGCAGTGTCGGTTTTGCAAAACAATCCCCTATCATATTGGCAAACGATGTGATGAATATAAATCCTACAAAGAAGCCAAGTAATTACCATACAATTTCACTTTAGAGGAAGCTAAATTGCTCCTGGGGTTTAGACTCTGCAGATACTGTGAAGAACCGATTAAACAGTCAGATCCAACCTTCCCAGAGATTTGTCTTGGAAGCGAATGTCAAGACAAAGCTAAACTTGCTTGCAAGAATAAACTCTCATGTGAGCATTATTGCTGTGGGTTTAAAGAAGAGAAAAAATGTACTCCTTGTCTCGAAGCTGCATGTGCAAAAAATAATGGACTGACTCAGACCGGTGACGACTACTGCATGATATGCGGCGTTGAACGTCTTATAAACGCTCCATGTATTAGATCTGTATGTGGGCATGTATTTCACTTGAGTTGTATAACCACCAGAATTCAAAAACGATGGCATAGGCCAAGAATCACTTTCAATTTCTGCAACTGTCCTCTTTGTAAAACTTGGCTAGAATTTCCCGCCGACAGCCATATCCAAACTTTGATGGAAGAAAATCTCAGATTATTCAAAGACATCAAATGGAAAGCTCATGAAAGATTGAAGTATGAGAATCGACTAAAGGATGAAAAACTGGTGACAGAAAGCAGTCCATACTATAATAAACCTGAGGAGTACGCTTATGCAATATATTCGTACTATCAGTGTTTTAAATGTAAAAAGCCATACTTTGGAGGGCTAAAGAGTTGTGAAGATCTTATGCAAGAGGACAACAAACAAGGGGAGTTCAAATGGGAGGAGCTGGTCTGTGCGAACTGTTCTGATGTAGGAATAACTCTCGAAACCTGCCCGAAACATGGAAAAGATTTCATTGAATTCAAGTGCAAGTTTTGCTGCTCAGTTGCACAATGGTTTTGCTGGGGAACCACTCATTTTTGTGATCCCTGCCATCGTAAGCAATGCTCTGGGGATCACTTATCGAAGAAGAAGCCCTCAGAACTCCCTCAGTGCAAAGGGAAAGCCACATGCCCTCTCAAAATAGATCATCCAGCAAATGGCACTGAATTTTCTCTTGGTTGCTCGCTATGTAGAAATGTATTTAATGCTAACCTTAACTTTTGATTTTCGTGGTTTTTTATTTGAACCTTGCGGAGCTAGCAGTTAATTTCTAAATAATGCTGCATAGTAATATTGTAGTAGGAACAAAGATTTATCTTTTTGATACCAGCAAAAGAGAAAATGTTTTTGCTCGATCGGCAGACTTAACTTGATAAATTCACAATTCTAATTTGTGGAGATTAGAATGAGATTGAGAATTCTTTGAAAAAAAATTCGTTGTGGTGTCTCAGTTTAAAAAATTAGAAATTTCCAAATCTTAACATTGATCTCAGATGACTGATGGGCTTACAAAGATTGTCTCTTTTTTTTAGTTTTTTCTCATTCGATTTGTTAAGGTTAAAACCAAATTTGTCGATTATGCATTAATAAGAAGAGATTTCCACTCATTCGATGTATTATGAATTTTTTTACAATTGTCATTTTAATATTTTAACGATCGAGGCAAGTTCTTTGATTCTAATTGCCTTCTTCACCTTCTTCTTCGCCTTCTTCCTCTTCGACATATTCTTCGACTTCTTCATATTCAACGTCCTCTCCTTCTTCTTCTCCTTGTTCTTCCCCCTCTTCTTCTCCTCCTTCTTCTTGTTCTTCTCCCTCTTCTTCCCCTTCTTCTTCACCTTCTTCTTCTGCCTCGAACTCCTGCTGTTCTTCATCTCCTTGATCATCTTCTTCATCTTGCTCTTCGTGCCTTTCTTGCTGTTGTTGCTGTTGCTGTTGTCTATAATGATGATGGTGATAAGGATTGAACCCTTCTGGCCTTCTTTCTTGTGCTTCCTCTTCTTCTTCCTCCTCTTCCTCTTCATGTTCTTCATCATCTTGTTCTTCTGCAATACCCTCTTGGCCTTGATATTGGTGAGCTCCATAATAGTCCCTTTCCTCTCTCTGGGTTTCTTCCGTATTTTCCTCCGGGAAGAATTGGTTAATGTAGGCTTGCACAAGCTCTTCGAGGCTTTTTTTAGTTGCAGCTCCAAGAGAGTAGGTGCGGGCAAAGTTATGTGCCAAGACTTTCGCTTTATCTCCTCTATGAATGCCAATGCGTCCAGTCCTATTATCAGTTTATTGTTAGATCTCCTGTATTCCTACTGAATAAGGAGTTACTTTCCTGGCGCGACGTTCACATCTAAATATACAAGCACTTTCTCTTTCTCAGGTTTTTGCCTTGTCAACATTGAAGGAGGCCTGAATTCAGATCTACGGAGGGCTTCATAATTCTCACCTACAGACACTCTGAATGCAGAAATCCCAGTTAATAAGATTGAAGTAGAATTTAATACTTTTCAAGAGCTCTCTGATATTGTTCTCTCTTTTCTCGGCCACGAAGCATTCGTTCAACAGAATTCTATTAAATCTTATCGATGGGAAAAGGGAGTAGATATGTGACCTTAAATCCATTAGGGATTCCTTCATAGAAGGATTCATCTCTTATTTTCTCTACAGTTTTCTCGTTGGTGTAAATATTTGGTTGGAAAGTGCAGCCCTCAACTTCTTTTTCTTCTTTGATTTGATTATATATTTCAATCTTTTCTTGGAGGACTCTCTGTTTAGCGACTGCATGCTGATGCAAAAGTTCATGCTGAAGATTACAAGTTAGGACCCCAAAACGAGAGAGAGAGATTATTCATTACTCTATTTGCTGGCTCTGGACTCTTACTTAATCTAAGATATTCAGTATGGACCTTTGGTCCTTTCTGAGCAACTTCTTCCTGAGTCTTTCGACTAGATCGTGTTGTGTGCGGCTTGAAGGTGCATTCTTTGAGCTCCTAGAGCAGGATAAAGACCAAATAATAGGATAAGCGCTACTTCATTGATTCGAGCAACTTTCTCCACTTGCTGTTTCTTTTGAAGGTATTTAGAATGCTCATAAAGCACCTCAATACGATTCTTAACTTCCGTTGTCTCTCCATCTTCGTCTCTTGATTTTATTGTTTTGGTTATGTAATTTTCATTTTTGTATTGTTGCTGAATATCAGAAACGATCCATGAAATTCAAGAGGGAAATCAGAGCTTACGTCAAGTTTTGCCGAATAGACGTTAATCGTTGGTCGATGAGTGAAATTGTAGTAGCTTTCTCGTGGACTCGGTTTGGTGAGGTCGGTTGGATGAGAATAAATATTCATGAAGTTGGTTTTATCAACAAACAGCTTTCTGAATTCGTGCACCAATTTTTCCATAGACCATAAACCATGAGCCTCTCTAATCTCATCATAGCTCCTCTTTTCGGTTTGTCCTCCTTCGGCTTCGTATTCAATTGTTTTATTCATCAATTCAAGCAAAAACTCTGCTGACCGAGCAACTGGAGTTTTGGTTTCAAGCAGCACCATCAGAAAGTCGAAAACTAAATCAGATAGCACCTCTTTTTCTCGCTTGAAAGGTGTATTTAACATTGCCCAAAATTTCTCATGAAATTGCATCTGTTGGGAGCGTTGGAAAAAGATCATTTAGATACATCAGCAAAGTGACAAGTTGTTACTTCTAAGCTAATTCGATCTGGTTTTGCTTCCATATGATTAATTCCAAGGGTAGAGTGACCAGACTTGTCTTGTTTTGCAAATCTGAGATTCTGGAAGATTCCAAGCTGATTCAAAATCATTCCAAGACCCTCAAATTTGATAGTCCCTTCGGAGTCATGATCTTCGGAATCTTTTACGATGGCTTTAATGAGTTTTTCAATCCTCTGAGTGACCATTTGATGCGATTTGACAATTATCTTCGGAGAATTGACTTGCTTGGCAAGATATTCTTCTTTCTGTGATCAAAGTAAAAGTTCGGATCATTTTTCTCAGATCAATAAATAAATACCTCTTTTTGCAATGCCGATAATCTCTCTTTACGATCAGAAGCATCTCTGTAGAGAGTCTCAGCTGCGGGCTCATCAGTGGTGAATTTTTGCCATATTTGCATGGATTTTGGATTTATCTTTGGTACAAAAGTGCTATTGCGCGATGAAAGATAAAGAAATGTTTGAGTTGCTGTTGACTTTGAAAAAAATAATTTTTACCACTCATCTTGCTGATCTTTGAGAAAAGCATTAGTCTCATATAATCCTTCATAGACAGATTTCCTTAATCCAGCTTGCAAGCTCCCCTTCAAGGGTGTCTCAAGTCTTTATAAACATGGAAGAAATTAGAGAAAATGTGAATTGTTAAGAAATAACTGGAATCGAGGTATCCGGTCTGCGGATCCGCCGATCTTCTGGGATAGTTGGAGCCTCTCCTGAATTTTTTGTGAATAATCGTAGCCTATCGAGGCTTTATCCAATAAGATGAGTGCACTTAATGAGATCTTTTACTTCCCGGCTGATTCACAGTGAGGAGCAGATCTTGTCCGTTACTTAGCTGTCCTGGTGTCAAATTTTGATCTGAAGGAAAAATAGGTCAAGCAACTTCAAAAAATAAGGCGGTACTTCGAGGGGCACTTAAAGTTTCTGCCATGTTGCAAGAGTAAATCTGGTGGTTTTTTCGTAAACTTTTTCTTTCAAATTTATTTATTTTGATTTCAACTGTCTGAGATTATTTTTTTTCTCTGGATCAACTGAATTTGCTAAAATCTTTCTTAGTGATAGATGCTCCTAAAAATTGCGACTATGGGACCAAAGGTATCGAAGCAAGTGAGTCTCTTTTATTCCTAAGATAATGATGTGATTATTTCGACATCTCACCTAACAGTTTTCAAAAACGCCATTTCTTTGGCGAAATAATAATCTCAATGGTACTTCATATTACTATGTTTTTCCACTATGTGAACTAATTAGTGCGAGAGGATAAATTGATTTAATAGATGTAGCATGTATCACTATGGGTACCAAATAGAAAGTCTCACCGGGCTATTGCTTTTATTTCCGAATAAAAGAGAGGTATTTTGATGAATTCTTGAAATATCAGAAAATGAAAAAAGGAATTTTGAAAAAATAATTGTTACTTACTGGATGTTTGGAAAGCCGTTATCAATTTATCTGAAACGATACTATGTTGAAAATCCTTTATTTATTTATTTTTTTGGTATTGGAGAAATTGTCAGAGCAAACTATTAATCTGTTATGTTGACAAGACGTTCTCCTACTCTGACTGTCCATCTAAAAAACGACATCCAATTTTATTTTATCAGAATGCTAGAACGAGTGTAGAATTGAATGATGAGTTCTTACAGAATTCCAAGTTATGATCTCTTAAAGATTCTTTATATTTCCATATTAATAGGTCAAGCTATCAGAGTAGATCACACGTTCATTCTATTCTACTAGTCAAGACGGAACTTATGACCTGCAAAATAAGAGCTACTATTATAAGCCATTAACTCATCGATCGGCATGAGGCCGTAAATAAAACGCTCGCTTGATCTAATTTTGTATTTGATTAAAACTTTAATTGCTCATTTCTGAGAGTAATTTCTAACATATCTTCAAATCCTGTCAACCAGTTACTCATGTGTTTCAAAATCATAACTTTCAGTTCATAAGTCTGCAGACTACCGGTCTGGCTCCCTTGATAATCGTGATATTCAAGGTAAACCTATCTTCATTTTCATTCATTAAGTGAATCTAATCATACAGGTTCTCAATCAAAACCGTTATTATATTATTTGGCAAGAAAGCAGGAGGTGGATATCAAGGATATTCCCACCCTTCTCTCCAAAGTATTTGTCTTCAGAATAACAGTTTTAGATTCTATTAATTATGTAGATCAGCAAAGCCCAATTCTACCTGACCCTATAACCACGGCTACCGCTCACAACTACAAACAGTACAAATCGAGAAATCCTTTGTATGCAGACTATGATTATACCCAATCACTAAGTGATGATAGACTCAAGCAGGACACTCAGTAACTATCTAGCTGATGTTTTAAGGTTCTCATACAGTTTACTTTATCAGGAACGCCGATATTGGAAGCGTAAACGATCATCAACCATCGATTGTTTCAATGGCTTCTCATAGTATAAGTTTCCACGTAATTTGAGTACGCATGATATTGAGGGCGCAAGAAGTGGGACTAGGGTTAGTCAAGCAGTCAGAAACAGAGAAATAATGCAGAAAAATAGAGCTCAATTGCAACAACCGGGAGTTTATGACTCGCTTGATGAATTTAAAAGTGTTTCACTGAACCAGGGAGGACAGGTAAACACAGTGTTTTATATAATTGTTGCTTATCAAATGTCAAAGGAACTATCTGGTTCACCCTTATATTCACACCAGAACAACCAATCTCTGAGCAGAAAATATCAATCACAGAGCCTTGATAATAGAGAACCTCCAATTTCTAAGTATTGAGAGATATTCTTTTACTCATCATGGTTATTGCTATCTTCAAAGCAACCGATTTCAGGAGAATTATCAAAATTTCTATCGAGGATATACTCCTGATGCAAATCAACAACCGAACCGATTTGTAAACAGTCTAAGCAAGAAAGCTAATCAATTGACACAACAAACCTCGCCTTATCGAATCAATTCAAGGTTAAATAAGAGTTCAAATGCGAAAGCATAACTGAGACTAATTAGTTTACACAATGAT
>ENA-UOTX01000217-UOTX01000217.1-compost-metagenome-genome-assembly--contig:-NODE-217-length-64017-cov-12.720566_pt1 | contig 64017 bp, 43 predicted proteins | sample MGYA00238143_ERZ746982 | MGnify/ENA primary metagenome ERZ746982 (study PRJEB28758, sample SAMN06268862) | compost metagenome | isolation source: single cell | place: USA: California, Emeryville, Joint... | reverse complement strand
ACACTGCTCTTTCAGGGTTCTATTCGACTCACCAATCGAAAACTATTCCATCTGCCAGGCCGGGATCATCAGCCACGACGACGCCTGACATAATTGCTGTAATTTATTGAATTCTCCTTCGATTTTAAAAATATTTTTGTATAGAACCTAGGCCCGCTCGATGATTTCTCATCGTGGCTCGGCATGCTTGACATAGAGAGAATTGTGAAAACTCGAGTAGCAAGAACTGCAGCGAATGTGATTCAAGAGAACTACGATAAGATAATCAATAGACTCAAACCATTCCAAGGCTACATTGATTCGACTGTAAATAAGATACAAAATGTAGATTCCAAAGTTGCTGCTGCTGAAGCCAAAGCCCAGACCTACTTCAAAGATGTAACCAGCCATCTCTTATCATACATTTTCTTAATTTTAATCCCTAGAATGTTTTCTACACAGTGAAAAATGCGCTCTTTGGATTTTTCATCGGCACGTTAGTAGTCTCTATTCTGGCATTGCTCTGCCCTATTTGCGTCTGCCTCTGCCAGAAGAAGTTTTTCAACTCTTGCATTTTCGTCGCGTCAGAAATCTTCTCATTGATAATGCTTATTGGATTCGTGATCGGTGGGTTCTTTGTGGTTGTGGGAATTTTTTCCACACAAGTATGTGATACGTTGAATCAAATTGTCTACACGCCAGGATACTTTAACAACGTTTCGAAATTTTTGAACATCGATCCAACCTACAGAGAGTACATCAGCACCTGTTTATCCGGAAACGGCGAGCTTGCCTCGAAAATCGGTGTAACTGACACGATAGACAGTCTAAATGACCTGCAAGGGCAGATAGAACAAGCAAGACCGATCCTCCAAAGAGTTGGCAATGCTGAGTCCAGGATTCTCCGTCGCTTCAAACGAACTCTCACCAATGCAATTAACGGAAAGCGCCTGCTCGTTGCAGACACCGCTAACCAAGACGGCACGGCATATAATCTCGCAGAGTTCAACTTACTTTCAGATTCCAATCTTCCAGGTAGTACTCAGCAAGCAGACTTTAACTGCCAGGTGATTCGTGATCAATGGGTGATGAACACAGTCAATTGCACCTACACAACTGTCTGGACCGCAGGAGATTCAAACACGAAAAATCTTGGCTCAAACACATGTCTAGGAGTGGATTCTGCCGTAGACACCAGCGTTCGCTACGCAACAAATAGTGACATCTTTTCTACGTGTACTACCCCAGAGGCGATTGCGAACGATCTGCAAGATTATCGAATCGCGCTGAAAAATCAGTTTGACTCCGGAAAAACTGTCTTGGGAGAGGTACAATCGGATTTTGATAAGACAGTCCAACCTGCGTGGGATGAATTCTCGGCTGCTTTCACTGGCGTCACGGCTCCATTAACCACGCTTGAAGGTAGAGTGAGCACGATTGTATCACTTATCTCAGATCCAACAAATGGTCTGGTGAATAATTTGAACTGCTCGTTTTTGCAGAATAGCATGAGGACTCTGGACTACTCGATGTGCTCTGGGTTGGTCGTAAATTTCTATCAGATAACTCTTATGCTGCTGATCATGGCTATTTTCGCTTGCACGGGCTCTTTGTTCAAATTCTGTTTTGCCAAGTACATGAGGACTGTGCTGGAGTACAAAGACGTTGCAGCTGACGAAGAGTATAAGAAAAAATATCAGTCGTAAATAAGCCTAACTTAATTTCTGCGAGTTGTTCGAGATTTTTTTAGAAGATGTCTATAATATTTTTTTTTAAACGTTTGCATGCAAATTGTCCATTTTACTTAAGATAGCAAGAATCCATTTGTAGTTTTGAGCTTTTGCTAAGGGGGCTCTATTCACATAATTGTTAGATATAAATTCATTTAAATTAAATTGGAATTTACGATTTCATAACGAAAACAGAGAAAAAAATAAATAAAGATTCTGATAACTTGCACCTTGATATCTCTTGCTAAACCTAATAACAAAGAAAGCTGCATTTCTCCCAAGAATTTCATTCACAATCAACTTGAATTGATGAGCACATGTAGGAACATTAATTAACATAGAAAATTGTCCAACTTGCAAATCAGCCACTAACTCTAAAACAACATAGCGATTGAACATTAATATTCAATTTGTGATCCAAAATAAGAAAATAATTTTCTTCCAGCGAAATCGGTCTTGGAAAATTAACTCAACTGAAATAATTGAGGGTTATAGACTATATTCCCTCTCATAATTAGCGAAAAAACGACCGTTAATAATCGGGAAAATGTCGATTGAAAAATTTTTTGCCTTGGTAATTGATATAAAATGAACTAATAGCTTTTGTGTCCAACTGCGTACTAATCTACCTAAATTATCAGAATTTGCAATTGACTCATCTTTCAGCCAACTTATGTTAATTTGAAAGATTTATTGCAAGGGATCCCTATTCTAAAGAGTTGTTTTAAATTTCCAATAATTGAAGAAAGATGAGCCAACGATTTTTTTTGGCTCTCGAATTTTTGCGTACCACAGTATATTATTATTAACAGGTAAAAGACATTCTTAATTCTTCTAAACAAGTTGTTGATCGTGAACGTGAGCCTTTTACGATGCTATATCAAAAAGAATTTGTCCCTGTCGCTGATATAAAGTGCCTTCTTCCTCTTGTCTCCGTGGATTCGCAAGAGACTATTGCTGCTTATAAGAGCCAAAGCTCAGACTGGGAGATTCATCGTGAAGGTAAGAACTATGTTCTATCTGGTTACTCTGGACATTTTCAGAGGAAGAATGAAGTGCTCTTTCATCCGATTGAAACGAATCACTGTATTCAAGAGAGGGAAGCTGCTTCACCCTAGAAATTCGAGAAGAGGCACCTTCGCTAAAATGCCGTTTTGAAACTTGAATTCCCACATCGGGGTAATAATCTTTAAGGTTACAGGATCTATCGATAGTAGTTCCCGATATCATTCAGAGTTTATTAATCAATTCAGAATTACTCGATTTTCTTCACTTCGCACCGAAGAGTTTGATTCTCCTCTTTGAGATCTTTAAGTGTCTGAATTGTGAGATGAAGCTCTTCTAGCAGCCCATCAATTTCGTGCTCCTAAAGAAATAAGCTAATTAAATTTATCAAGAAGCGAAAATACCAAATAACACGGTTTATTCACAACAGGTTGAGGCTGAGGTGAATTCAATTTATTACTATTTCCTTTAATGCGAATGGGCTTATTTCTTACCATTTTGCTTAGTAAATCCCTACTCAAACCGACGTAACCGAGAAAACTAAAATAATAATTACCTGTTACCTTTCTGAAAGAAAGGATGAGCATAGAGACGAGAGCCGCCGATCTCTTTGGTGCATTTAAATCCGTAATAATTCAACTATTTAACGAAATGATTCATCAGACTATTCCTCGCAGGACAAGAAAGTACTTACTTGTCTGATAAAGGAAGATAACTTTTTCTGGCTGAAAAAACGCGGCAGCACTTCCACTATCATCCTTTGACGATCCTTGATGTTAAATCTGAAGCCCTCTAAGTCCCAGGATATGATATCCTGGTACTCTTCATTCTAAATCAATTCTCAGTTCAAAGATAATACACATCAAGTACCTCAAGTATTGAAAAGAGTTTCTGGTGGAATAAGCTATCCGATGAAAGCTCTGCTTGTTTCTTCTTCATTTTTTTGTGAGAAATTATTGACTGTTGGTTGTGTCATTCAGAGCTTTTTTTCCCAATATTAAAATAATGTTTGTGATAAGTTGAGAACCTATCTTCTAAAAATTCAGATGTAAAATTGTAAAAATAATATAGTATTCTAATGCTTCTTCGGAGCTTCGATTAATTCCGAAAAAATCGACGAAATTGATATACTATCCATTAAATTAGCAACTTTACTGGAAACACTGTTAACAAACTCAGGTTAAATAAAGCAGATTCTTTTATTCCTGAGTTTTCTATGATAGAACAAATAAGGAAAATGCCTTTAATAACGGTAAATTGATTGCAATGAAATTCATAAATACACCATCGACAAGTTCTCCTAGCTCGAACCTCTTTTGTAAATTTCATTCATTATTCGACCAATCCTTTAAGGATCCCATCTTGCTGGTATCCTTAAATTTGCCCCTTGTTAAGACAACAATTCAAACAAATGTTTTCAGTGTTCGATTCTATTTGCAACTGTATCCAGGTCATTAATTTTCCTTCAAAGAAGCACGATGATCACAATATAATGTAAAGAAATTCCGTAAGTCAATAGAATTGTAAACAAGGTAGTTGATCCTTCTTTGAAATATAGAACTAAATAAGTAATCAATATATTAAAATAAACTTCGCTCTGGATGAATTAATTTTCATGGCATACCGAATGAATGAATAAATAAGTAGGTGATAATAATTTAAAAATGGCATATGTGTAGAGATCGAGAACCTCCTCGGCCTTCTATCAGAAGAAATTTCGAAGTTTTAATGGGAGGAAACTTGAAATTTCCAATGGATTTAAATAGAAATCATAAGAGTCGTAATTTAGATTGGGGCATTCCTCCTGAAGAGATGAACGATGTTCAATCTGGTCACTCTGGACATTTTCAGAGGAAGAATGAAACGTTCGTTCGTTCGATTGAAATGAATCAATGTATTGAAGATGTGGAACCTGGTCCATTCTCGAGATTAGGGTGGAGACTCCTTCGCCAAAATGCCTCTTTGATGCTTGAAAGTCCATATCAGGAACATATTTGAGCTTAAAGGACCTATTTATCATTTATCATCATTATTGTATTTGAAAAATCGTAGAAGAATTACTCGAATTTCTCCACTTCACACTGAAGAGCTTGGTTTTCTTCCTGTAACTGTGCTAGTATCTGATTGGCGATTTGAAGCTCCCGCATTAGCTCGTCAATTTCATATTTCTAATTATATTATAGTTAGACCCAACTCATTGAAAAGAACTAAAATTACCAAATGGCACGGTTTTTCAGCAGGTTGCGGCGATTCAATTGTTAGGCTTTTCGATCCTCGCATGGGTTTGTGCCTCATCATTTTGCTTAGCAAACTCCTATTCATATTGACAAATTAGCATACTCAACACAAAAATTAATTACCTGTTTCCCTTCTGAAAGAAAGGATGAAAATACAGGCGAGGACCTGTGGGGTCTCTGCAACATTTAAAACCGTAGTAATTTAACTACAGAAAGTTCATTAACAATTTTTTCTCAAGGCAGGTCTATGAGTACTTGTCTGATGAAAGAGGGCAATTTTTTCTGACTGAAGAATAATGGGAGCACTTTCTCGATCATCTTTTCTCGGCTCTTGATCTCAAATCTGAGACCTACTTCGTCCCAAGATATGACATCCTGGTATTCAGCATTCTAAATTCGAGAAATTTGATTAGGCCAATGAAATTCTGAATTACCTCAAGAATAGAAAAAAGCTTGTGATGGAACTGATTATCAGACTTCGACTCTGATCTTTTGCTTTTCTTTGGAGAAGATGTCATTCTTATTGAGGTGAGTTACGTTGATGACTTTTTTTCTTTGAAGATTTATCAGTTTTTATAAGGAAGTGAGAAGTAATTTAACCAAACTTAGATGTAAAATTCTATAATTATTATACTGGTAAGTCGCTCCTTTGGAGCTTCTATTAATTCCGATCGAATCGATAGAACGTTCTCTTATATAATAATGTAAATTATTATCCTATCAATGCGAAAGTAGTCATCGAAGAATTGCTGAAAAAGCAATTCAAATTAAATGATGCATAAAATTCTGCTCTGAAATCGTCTATGAGAACTCGAAGACCAAAAACCTTCGGGGAATCGCAATTTATAAGAGAAATACACACAGCGTGAATTTTCAGCGTGATATCATCAAACTACCAGCAAGTTCCCTCACCGATTTCTAATTAGGATTTTTAGGAGATCTGCGTGCTGCCGCCTTTTAATTCCCATAATTTTATAAAATCACGAAATTCTTTAATTTGGGAGCTTTATTCTTTGTTAGAAGCTTTTCATAGAACAAACATTTTGAGAGAACCAAATAAATGATGAAGTTGTATCACTAAAACACAGTAGCCTTTTTGGAAAAATGACTCATCTAACCTACCAACAGCGATTATTATCACTACATTCGATTTCTTTAAGGGAACTTAGAGATGTGAAGAGTTAAAGCTCTTCATTTGCCGACTGGATAGATTTGCTTCGAAACTATTGCCCAAATGAACTCCATCCATAGAACAAACTTTGCCTGAATGTAAGTTTTGCCTCTCCTATTCAGAGTGTAATACAATAGTGCGAAACTCAATTTTCGGAGTTTTATACTTCAAGCATAAAATTTAGAAGATATAGAAACCAAAAAATAGTTTGATGAGAAAGTTATGACTCTATCTATTAGAAAGTTCAAAACGACTAAATTTTCCGAAATTAGAAAAAATTAATAGCGAACGAAATGACAACAAAACTACAAATAATCAGGATGGATACTTTTTCCTCTGGATTCTCTTAGTCTCGGACAGCTCTGCTTCTGGAGGGTTATGGGAAAGAAGAGCCCGAGAGATACTTACTTTGTTAAAATGAGTGAAATACCAGGAATTCAAGATAATTTCTTCATAGGTCTCAATAAGGCTTGAAAAACTTGGAAGATAATACTTACATACTCCTAGAGTTATTGCTGTTCACCTTATGTCCTCATGAACTTTAGCGTTGAGAGATGCTTTTCACAAAGAAAATCCTGTATGATCTGAATGCCAGCGTTTCGGATATTTAGGAACACACTCACTCTTTCTTCGTGTAGGCAGAGACAATATGATTCTGACCAAAAGTCGGATACATGACATAAAAAGTGAGACAGCCCTCAGTTTCCCAACAAAAGATTCTACGCTTAATCGAGTCTAAACTATTTTGATTAGATGGAGGCTTTCACTCGAGCTGGTGCTAACTGACAAAATTGTTGGTCTTCGGAAAAGAAACCCACTTTATATCTATCTTTTATTATTTCACAGATCACAATCAGGCGCATTTTATCATTTAACTGAAATCAAATGGACTTGTAAAAAAGTAGAACTCTTCTGAAGGGAAGAAACCAGCGAAATCTATCCGATTCTTTAAATTTTCTAAAGTATTAAAATTTTCGCAAAGCTACATCAAAGTTACTTAGAAGTGTATCCATGAATTCCAAACTCTCTAGGGCAAGAATCTTAGAAAACAACGTTGACATATTAATGAATTTTCTGCAAATTATCGTGAATAATACAATACGCATAAGTATAAGTAAACTCTAATTTGAAAGAACAAAATAGACTTAAATTAGGAAGCTTACATACAAAAAGCGCGAAAAAATTTAAAATAACTGTTAATGAATTAGTCGCGAACTTTAATTACTTTTTGTTCTCTTTTACTAATTCAAACCACCTCAAGCTTTCATTGAAAAGCAGAAAGATTTTTTGCATGATCTACATCTACGTCATTGAGAGTTGGGTATCGTTGGTAGAGATATGGGACAAAATCTTTTGGATCTATCATTGCTTTGTCGTAAGAGCCCTGAATCGCTCTTTCGTAAGATGTGAACGGGAGAGCGCCTTCAAGAAAAGGAACATGGTCTATCATTGAAGGCTGGGAGAAACCTTCACCGAAGACTCTTTTGGACATCTCATAGCCTTCATAAGGAAAATCGAAGAGTCTATGGCAAATTTCAATGTTAGTAACTTTAACAAGCGCTTTTTTCCTTACCCGAATTTCTGTATTTCGCCTCGCAGATATTGGTTTTCTTCAGTGAGTTGTTGAAGCCTCCGAGTTGCTACCTGAAGTTCCTGAGATAATTGATCGGTTTCATATTCCTAGATATCAACTCTAAGCAAACGAGAAAAAGCAAAATTACCCATGAACAAGGTTTTTCAGCCGGTAAATCATCATTGTTTTTTCCCTTAGATCTCGCGCTAGGTTTGTTTCTATACATTTTCGTTAATAGAGACTTGTTTCCCCTCTGAAAGAAAGGATGAGCGTAGAAACGAGCGCCGCCGATCTCTTTGGTGCATTTAAATCCGTAGTAATTTAACTACAATAGAATAATCAGAAACTTGGCTAGCAATGTCAGAAACCTGTCTGACGAAAGAGGAAAATTTCTTATGGTTATAAAACAGAGGTAACACCTTCTCTGCCAAGCTTTCAGGGCTCTTTATTTCAAATTTGAGACCATCTAAGTTCCAAGAGATGATATCTTTGTATTCTTCTGCCTATTTTCAAACACTTTAGATTAGTGTAAAGAGGAAGTCACGATTACCTCAAGTATGGTATAGAGTTTGTGCTGGAATGGAGTGTCTGTCTTTATGTCTGTTCGACTCATTACCTTTTCAAAGGTGCTTTGGAGCCCTTGTGACATCTATATTTAACGTCGTTTTATATTTTTCTCAAAATTGTTCTTGTTTTTACATTAATGCATTATTTGAAGACGCTAGCTAAGAAGCATTCTGATATTCTTAGACAGGAAGGAATGTTCGCACTGAATTGAAAAAAAATTAAATTTAATTAATGACTTTTTCCAATGCTAAAGCCGTTCTGTTATAAATTTATGTATGGGTTTTGTAAATAGGGGCTGTCTTCATAAGAACATCAAGTGCTGTCAAGTCAGAGTATTCACTTAATCAATATTCCGGATTTTTGATTCTGTCTCTTTCGAAATGACATACTTTAATGTAATTGCTTAAGATTTGATGAACTAAAACCTTCTTTGAATCTGATCAATAATTATTTAATCGAAAATTCGTTTCTGAGTGAAACTGCTCTCGAAGAAAAAACCAGGAATTTAGAAATTAAATTTCTTTCTAAGTCAGGAAACAATCTTGCTAACTGTTCCTAAACAAATTGTTGATGATACTGAATTATATCAAACAATTTATCGCCAAAGCTCTTGTATTAGGTAGATTTTTTAGCAACGTAGAGATTGAGCAGATTTTCATACAACGAGACATTTGTTTCGTTCATTGAAGAGTACGAAATCCCGCAAATTCTGCAGTGTATATGACAGAAAAATCATAACAAAGAGTCTGCGAAAAACTAATGAATAAATATATATTCTCACTTCTCTGAGAAAAATAAATAAATCACTCCCAAATTTTCAAAATTGATCATTTGTCAATGCTTATCATTCGAATCTATCTTTTTTATAAATAGTGGACTGACATGCCATTTTGCGAGTGGAATGGTATTTACTTTTCGTTTTTGTGTTGATTCAAATTTAAAACAGATAATTTGTTAGAAATTAGAAGAATAGAAAAAACCCGCATAAATCAATCCTTATTCAAGTAAAAAATACTCAAGGCTGTAGATGGAGAAAAAAATTCTTTAACTTGAATATATTTATTTCGAATAATGGAGAAGATATTCATGTTAGGTTGATTGCTATGAGGAAAAATAATTAATGTGATTCTCTTATACATCTCTTCATTCCTCTCATAATTCAAAACCAGATCATCTGATTGATGTTTTTGAACAATTTGAATGACAGTGAATGTAGTTTTTATGATGCTTCTTTGGTTCTTATTGGGAACACTCGCTCTCACTGAAGGCTTTGTATTTACAAAGAAAGTAACGAAGCGCAACTCCTATGAGAACGTCGGAAAGGCTAATTCAGCTAAGAACCTTGGCTCTCAAATTCTGCATGGATGGTTATCTTCCCCCATGTGGAAGGAATGGACACTTTGTCTTGAACTTGTTAATTTCTTTTGATAAAGACAGAATTTGCGACTTGTAGTGGAGTAGCAATGTTTTTATACTCACAGCGACATCTCCGTTTCTTTATTATTAACAGAAATTGGGGATTTCGTTCGGTTTCTCAGTTTTTGCATCGAAGACCTCCATATCTTTCCCCTAAGCAATCAAATTCTCTATTGAGTAGCTTGATATTGCATCTTTGAGTTTGAAGCTGGGAGTTTTCCTCTTCAATTGTCTAACAGATATTTGTTTCTCCGCAAATCTAACCCAAAAAGCATTTGAAAAATGTAGTAAATTTTTCATATGGTATTTGCAGTAGATAGAAAGAGATACTACCCTAGGGACAATCATAAAGAACACCAAATCGCAGTTTTCAGAATGTGTCGAATCATTAAAAGAGAGCTTTTTCCTCAATTTTCGGTCATTACTTTCAAGACTTTATTGATTAAATGCTACAGAGATCCTGAATTCTCAGCTTGGTCTATTCAGAGCTAAATAAAATCCGCAATTAAAGAAATTTTCCTCTTATGGAAAGAACAGTAATTTTAGATGATGGCTAGTCCAGAGATTGTGTAATCATCAGTTTAATGCTTCATTTTCCAGGGTCCATATAGTTTGTTTTTTAACCTTCATAACGATTAGCTCTATTCTGCGATTTGGCCTCATTGCACAGAAATTAACTAAAAACTCACTCTTTGATATAGCAATGTAAAATCCTATCAGCGATAAGGCCAACGAGTCAGATACTAACCCACGATCGGCTGTTCATAGCATAATAAGATACTACTTAGCATCTATCTCTCAATCAACAAAGTTTCAGGAATGAAATTGAAAAAATGATGGTCTAGTCTATAATTGCTTTAAATGCTCCTTTGCCAAAGTGCCAACAAAGAGTGAAGAGCTTCCCATCGAACGATTTGAACCCAGAAGTGAACACATTAATGTATTCCGCGTTTTGGACAAAATTTTCCGATATAAATTAAGAGAAACTTGATTGCAGCTGTTCTTATCTCTTATTGAGAAGGTCATGAGAGTTATTGCAGAAAACTTGAGAATTGCAATCGAATGCTGCGGCAACAATAATTGATAACTTTGACGATTCCCAAATTTTGCTCTATCGATGGTCATGGAAATATTAATAAAAAAATTTTGAACTGTTCTAAAAACTGCGGAATCGAAATTTAATTACTATCTTCATGAGAAGCATCTATTCGGATTCGGTGGAATAGTTCCAAAACTATTCTTGATTCCGATACAACATTACTTCAATTCCTTCTTCTCGAGCCCAAAGAAAATTCCCATATGCTGCTTTCGAGCAAGCCATAGTCATCAAAGTCATTTCTGCCATTAATAATAGATATTTAGCAATGAATATCCCGACAAAACATTAAAACAGTAATTTCCTGACTCGAAACAAAGAATAGATATTAAGGCCAATTCTGATGACAATTGGCCAGCAAAATTTGACTTTCAAGCAAACCGAGCTTCTGCCAATTCGAATCTTTTAGAATCGCTGGAGGGCATTTTGAATGTTTCTCGGCAAAATTTAGAAGCATCCGCACCATAAAACTGATTTTTTTTAGCGCTTCATATGATAATTAAAATTTAATTCAGGCATTTTCAATTTGGAAGTAATTCCTAGGAGCTCGAGAATGATTCCAACAAAGAATTAAATATTGAAGCTGAGATTCATTTTATAAAAATTTACCTATTTGGCCAATTCAAGTTCTGATGGACACGCCAACTTTGAAACAGAAGGTGTCTAAAAGCCGTTCCCTTGCTTTGAACCAGAAAAAACGTGTCTTTATGAGAACTCTTTACCAACTGCTCGATGTAACACACCTGTCTAAATTTTCTCTTTGGATTAACTCTTGCACGCCTAGGATCCATCATACCAATCAATAATTACATGGGATAGTGATGGGAAAAAGATTCTTATAAAAGACACCCAAAGCCTCATCAAAAACATTTTCCCAATGTTTGAAAGATGCGCCACACTGCTAAATTTCTTCAATCGCGTAAATCCACAGCTAATTTACAATGCCCTTAATGATTGGTTCCTATAGATGGAAGAATGCAGATTTTTTGAGACTCTGGAGACGGAGTTCGAAGCGAGCTACGTTTTTGAGCATTTATTTTTCACAAGAGACAATAGGCCGAGCTTTGATACTGAATTAAAGAAACGAATTGTTAACTTTTCAGAAGGAGAAGAAGAGCATTTCCCTTCGAAAAGAATTCATAAATCAGATGAAAATAAAGTAATTTCGCCTCGGATGAGATAGATGCATTATTTTAAACTTGCTGAAGATTCAGCCTGATCTGCAAGCACTTATAAGTTTCGAGCAGTTGTTACAGCAACAAATAGAGCATAGAATGTTGATTCTAAAGAATAAAATCGCTGAGATTGATTCAGACCTCCGGTTGTCAAGGTAAATGCTTTCTTAATGATTCGTACTGATTTTTCTCTAAAAGCCAAGTAAAAAAGGTCATTCAGACTTTACAAGCCGAGAGATTATTGAATATTGCTTGAATGTGTCTTCTTAAGGTTCTAGTATTGCAGACGAGAGAAAATTTTTAGATCATCATATATATATTTTGACCGTTTGATTCTTTTTTTTGATATATTGAAACAAAATAATTCAGGATAATGACTGCTGTGCTGTGCTATTGTCTTTATATTGTAAAGAAGAATTTCCAAAAATTGCCTTGATAGATTCGTCTTTGGTCGTCAGAAGAGTTTGTGATTTAAAACAGGTCGGATTGTTTGTATGTTGGAGAGGAAGCAGCCATAACCTCATCACAGCAAGCTTCGGTAAAATTATGTCCTGTCTTGTTGCTCAGAGATTTTGGTTCAAAATTACTCGTTTGGCTCCTATCAGCAAACAAGGATATTGCATGACCCCGATCTGTCGAAAATATTTCTTCAGTTTGCAGTTGCTAATTAATTATCTTTGGGCTTCGTGTTATTATGTCTTTTCTTGCATTTTTGACATCAGAAAACGCGACCTTAGTTTCTGTTCTGCACTTTAATGATTTTCTCGCGAACAACCTCGTTTTTTTCGAATTGATGTGTCCCTCAACGTTTCTATTGCTACTGAACGTTGAGGATTGATGTCTATTTCATTTTCAACGTAAATGCTCCTGAATTATTTGGTAGCTCGTTCTACTTATCCCTTATATCTGAAAATCATTGGACTCTTTCTTTCTTATGAATATTGAAAATGTCAAAGTTGAATTTTTTTCCTAATGGTCATTTTCGAGCATCTCAGGATGATAGTACCTCTGAAGATGGTTTAGTTCAATCTAATGAGCCTGAGATAGTGAAAGATTGATGTAAATTTCCTTTGGTAAGATCTATCTTGAGAATTTCTCAAAATTCCAAGTGGTTCTGTGAGTTGTTCGCTGAGAAGTGATCTAACTTTTCTTTGATACCGACTGCAGGTTCGACGCTTTTTAGAGGCATCTGTTTCTCATCAAAATTTCTGGATTATTTCCAATATCAAATTCAGTGGTCAATCACTGATGCGACCCCTATAGTGTGAAGATTATCCCTCGTAATCAATAGTAACCTCATTTTCAATGCATTTAGATAATTCATTCATTTTTTTATGACTTAATGCATTGCAGAGATTTCACATAAATACTCAGATGGTAAGTCATTGATTTATTTATCCAGAATAAGTCTAATCGGACACATGTAGAGATGAATCTTGTCTATATACTTCTAAATGGCTATTATTTAACTCCAGGAAAATGAACACCTATTCTCCAAGTATTTCTTCTATACAAACGATCCACAATTTTGTGTCGCATTGAGTAGTTTCTCCACCGCAAAATTTCTTGCTTTGGCGAAATCATAGAGGTCATTATACACCCTATCAGCGAGATCTGGTGTCCTTGATAAGAACCAAAGTGAGGTGCGGTTTGGGTCAGCAACTACTGAATAAACCTTGTAGTCCGTTTTCAGCACCCAATACTCACCAGTATAATTATGAGATGGAAATGATACAAGGAATTTGGAGGGTTTTTCGCTTTTCATAGTGAAGATGCCCTCAACAATGTCCATATCAGTGTCAGTCGGCCGGAGTTTGCAAGCATCTAAGATTCGCACTGATCCATTGGCGTTGAGAGAGTAATTTGTTTGAGAACACATACATGCTGGCTCATGCAATTGCGGGATACGTGCTATTTCATACCAATGCCCGAGATACTTATTAATCTCGAAATAATCAGCGCTGTCGAAGGAGTGATTTTGGCACCAAGCTAGAACAACGAAGACTGCAAGATATGTCAAACGCTTCATACCATACATAGGTTTATGCGGGTTTTTGTTATTGATGTTCTGGGATATGAGTCAATAAAATTAGAATTCGAGAGGCGTTGTGATTACGAACCTTTTATTCGTCAGTAATCGAATTCTGGTTCAGCTTTGATCAGCTTGATTCAGTGATGAGATCACTATCTCCTACACAGCTCCAGTTAGCGAGCCAAAAATTCCCGATGAATCGGATCAGTAAGTTAGTTTCTGTGGAAAGAATGAATAATTCTTAGAATACAAACGAAAATATGCAAATGGCTAGATTTAATAGAAATCCTGCTGAATCAAGCCATCGGTCTAGGACTACCAAAGAATTCTTGAATTATATTAATCATTATTGCAATTTTTTCTTAATGAAAATGAAATGAGATATTTCGAATAAGAAATGGAAGACTCAAACTTCACCTGAAGAATCTTTCATTCGCTTGAGCATTCTATTTTATTGTAATGTTTACGCCTCATCAGGTCTCTTTTTCCGATGACTTAGAAACTGCTGGTCCATATATTGAAATTTTCCCTTCCAAAGTCATTTTTGCATTGTTCTCTAAAACCAATTTCCAAAGAAAGTTTGAAGTCCCGTTGATGTACTGGTGACAACATCCAAATGGTTCCTTGGAAAAATGATTGCTTAATTTCATATTATGTTAAAGACTTTTTGTCAGTTGTGTTGGCACTAATAATTAATTCGGAGAGGGAATTCTTGTAAAATAATTTCAATGATACCGCTTGGGATATGGATATTTGCCTACCGGTTGTGAAGGACGATGAGTCCACTAACACAAAAACGGAAGTGATATCAAGAATAACTATATTTTGTACCAATTATGTCACTTATGAAGATTATCCTGATTATTGAGTATAAAAACATGCCTATTAATACTTCTCTTTTTTCTCTCCAGTCGTGTTCCATGTATGCAAGCAAGCGAATTCTCGGATTCTAAAGAAAATTCCAATCCTTGAAGAGATGGTGGTGGAAACACAACAAGACAATCAGCTTTGTCGAAATCAAAATGAGCTTCTCAAAAAACCGTCAATATATATCTTTCAAATTTCCAATATTCAACAAAATCTTAATTCATTTTTAAGAGTCCACGCAGGTCATTGAACACTTTTAATTAAAATAGATATCTTGCCTTCAGAGAAAACAAAGTTTTGATTTAACTTGATTCGGTCTCATAGCATTCTATCATACACATAAACACGCAGCTTTCTGAACTTTCAGATTTAAATTCATAAGATTGCGTTCTCTTGCATGTAACTCTACATAACTCTACTAAGGATGAGTTTCAGAAAGATTAGGAGCAACTCACTCGGAGTGGGTTTGTCAAAATGAGCTACCATTAAAGAATCACTAGCATGATGATTGAAGTAAGAATGACCTGGCTCTTATTTCTGGTGTCCGCCATTTAATATGTTCGGATTAATGTGTCAGCGTGAGAGATTACTCTTTGAGGAGAATGATTGAGAGTTGATATCATTTGGCTCTCTACAAAATTTTTTAAATTACTGGCGCTAACAATGAAACCTTGCTCTTCTAACAAGTTGAAGTTGGTACCTTTTCAAGCATCACTTTATGTAGTTAGCATGGTCAGAATCAGAATTATGTATGATGCTTCCGTCGTAAAAGATGGATACTCGAAGAAAGCAGCGACGTATGCATGCCTAACTCCAATTTGAAGGAACTAATCAAGCTCAATCTCTGGTTTAGCTAGATGTTGAAACGGACGATAAGCGCGTTGTTTTTAATAAAATTGAAAATGCAAATAAAATATTTTAATTTAGAATCGTTCTGAGTACTACTGGAATTCACTGATATTATAAATTAGCAATCCTAAATCAATTCGTTATTAATTCATGCGCACCTCAGCTGGCGATACCTTCCTTTAACAAACCCCAAATTCTGCTGTACTAACTGAGTAAAATATGTTGATCCTAAGCTCAACTTTGCTGTGAACAGTAATTCAATTGAAATACTTTTTGTTTCTCTCAAAGGAAAAATTCGAGAATTAAATTCATGAACGGGATGCAAATTTGAAATCGTTCGATAAGCTTCGAAAAAATTTCATTCATTTCCAAAATAAACTTTCTCTGATGCCAATAAAAGTGATGATATGTAGTGAAGGAGAAAATTCTCTCTGAAGTACAGAGTCATTCGTTAGCCTGCCGTTATTGAAAACTTTTCCATTAAATGTAGAAAACAATGCCTTTTTTTGTAACTTGAGAGCAATTAAATGTGAGCTAGGGTTAAGGTAAAACGTTTCGCATCAACGAGCAGAGTGAGGTTTCTTTTTGGTTTTCCTTACTCCTGAAAAATAAGCTTAATTTCTTCTGATTGTCATGTTAGTAGAACAATTAAGTGCATTTTATTCCTCAGAGGACTTGCAAAAATGCTTTCAGTGCTCTGAATTAATCGCTAGTTAAGTATTATATAATTTATATTGCTGTCCATTCCACCGTAGAACAGTTCACTTTTTATAAAAAAAATTATTATCGGCTAAGAAATAATTGACAAAATGATACCTCCCTATCAGCCCGCTACCACCAAACCTCGAAAAAAATACAGGTCTACGTTCCTCATCAACCTCTTCAGAGTGCTAGAGGTAATATAAATCACAATTCCTCATTGATATCATGATTATATATAGGGTCAAGAATATCCCGATTTAATCCAATGGAGCGCAGAAGGGACTTACATAGAGGTGCTCCAACCCACCGAATTTGCGATGAATGCCCTCCCAAGAATGTACAAACACTCAAACCTTGCGTCTTTTACCAAGCAGGTAGCTTTTCTATCCGAACCTCCTTTAATAGACTCTGCTGCTACAGCTTAATATGTACCAGTTCGAGCGTATTTACAAATATACTACACAGCAATCAGCTATGGTTTTCTATCATCCACTTTTCCAGAGGGGCCGTAGGTAAACTATTTTTGCATTTCAAGCGATATTCATCTTCGAATAGCGATCTTATGTCAAAAATTGATCGTCTTAGGGTGGAACAAAGAAAGAAAAGCCCAACAGACTCACACATAGAAGAAACAAATCAAGACAACCAGTTTGTTCAAAAAGTGAACCTTGTTTTAGAGAAGTTTAATTAAAATTGAATTCCTGACTAGGAAAATAAGAAAGCTAAAAAATCATCCCCTCAAGACGAGGTGAGCTATTTATTCTGCACTCAAACAAGCCTGCAAAATTCAGAATTATCAGAGTAGTTCTCTTGTTTGACCTTTGAATTCAAATTTTAATAGGAATTCTATTCCAAGAGAAAAGTTTGATTTCGATCTTAAGAATACGGAAAACAGAGAAGAGAAGTTTGAAAAGAATTTGCATCCAGCCAACGAAGACTCGTGCTTTATAGCTGACTTTCAATTGTTAGTCCAAATCGCTTCGAAGTCGAGAGGCACTATAAAAGGAAGTCATGTAAAAACGATTCCCACTTAATTCGCTTATTAATTTTATTTTCGAATTAGCTCCCAGTCGGATTCCACGAATTCAAAAACATCCTTGAAAAAATGCTGGGATTTGATCAAATTGATCGAAGCGAGGCGCCTGTTCCGTTTCCATTCGTAACTAAAATCTAAGATTCTTAGTAAATTGTAGAATATCTATTATTTTTAAGTTCCCTCAATTTGGAAGAGAAAAGTTTCACTATTTTTGAGTAAAATAACTGAGTATGAATTTCAATGTCGATGTCGCATTGCATGAATTAATTCAGTCTAATGCAAGTATTTTTCTCTCTAAAATAAGCAATCACACACGGCATCGGGATTCTATCGATTAATATTTTCTTTGTTCCTTCAATAGCGACAGTTTAGTAATCAACAAAGATAAATTATCACTTGAGAACTGTGCTTTCGAGAAAAGAATTTAGGAGACATTGGGAAATTTTTGTGGACATTCTAATTCGAGATTGCAATCATGCAAGATAGGGCAATTCCATTTTCTGGTAGACACTGACATGAGGAAACATTAAGTTATGAGTCGCTCACATTGCTGATAGAAGTTCAAAAGGTATTTTGAATCCTTTCTGGCGTGAGTGTTGGTTGCTTTATAACATGAACGTTTTAGTATTAAATGAGACCTAAGTCTCTCTAGAGGCCATTAGCTTGAGCGCTCTAAGTTAGCTTCTTTTTTCAAAACTATTATTTTCTTTTGGCTCGAATTAGAGCTTTTTACTGTGTGTTTAATTCTGTGAGTGATGGTTATCAGCTCAGCTTTCTCTTCATCATTCTTAACAAATACATTCCGACAGTTTTCTTGAGATTCTTAACTAATCTCTATACGCAATGTACAAAATTGCGCTTTCTGTCTCTCAGTACCATTGAAACGTGCTTCCCTGATAATGTTTGTGCTTTTTCCCAAGGCCAAGATTCAAGATATCAATATATCATCTCCCCCTAAAGTAATAATCCCTAGATCGCAAATGCGAGGCAGTAATTTAAGGATTTCTTTTTGAAAACAATTCATTGTTGAGTTATTAGATTTGGCATCTGCTCTGTTTCTCTAAAAATTTCCTTGGCTATATATCACCCTCTTAAAACTCCTCAAACACCAAAATTCATTACGTCATGTGATCCAAAATAATCGGGCGCTGAAGAAGAGTTCTTAGCTTCTTTTTGTTCTAAAAGCTGTAAAGGATGAATAAATTCAGCATTGTGATTAATGACTTTGATTTCTTGTTCGGTATTAATGGATAGATAGACTCCATAAGTCATCTTAATAGCGCGAGGTTTTCTTAGCAGGACACAACACGATTTTAGCAGGTTAAGGCAACAATTTTAATTGATTTAATAGAACTGTTCCAAAGAACTGCTCTCGTGCATTCGTGCAAATCACCCGTTGGAATAAGTTAATTTATTAATTAAATCGTGGAGTGCAATAATTCTATTCTTTTCTTTGAGTAGAGCTCCTTCTTGGCAGTCTCTCCTCTTCTAATGGCTAGAGCATAAGCTGTTGTTCTCTGAAATCAATTTATGGGTCACCATTAGCTGTATTTTAATGTAATTCCTCAACTTGCTTTCATCAGAGAGTCAACATATAGCGTAAAAACTAACAACATATAGTCATAGAGAGTTAAAGAAATTGGCAATACTTTGAAAGCAAGACGACTCTGCCGGCATCTTTCCAGAGATTGAGCTTTGAGGCATCGGGAAAGAGAGTCGAGTTATGAGGAGGAGAAAAAACAAAAAAAAGAAAATAATATTAGTAAACCTTGGATTGTGATATATGAAAAATTTTGGTTTGCTGCTTTCTTCGACTGTATGATTTAGCTCCTGAAACATTGCAGAGAATTGGGCTTGCTTCGTTTTACTCGACTCTCATCGCCAGTAATTATTTCAAGTACATTTGGGCGTAGAAAGCCCAGAATTAAAATTATTGGATACGAATCATAGGATCAATTCTCTCGGAATCGTAGAATAGAAGCTCTTAAAAGAAGCGATCGAGTAGTATATAATTAAGAGTTATAATCTTCAAAATAATTAGCCAAATCCCATGAAACAAACACCGCTTAAGAATTCTTCTGAGAAATCGAGAAGACCTCCAGAGCCGACTGAAAGCTCATTCCATTACAAACTTTTCTCGATACTCGAGGTATTTTGGAGGGCCTTTTTAATCCTATCATCTTCTTCTATATAGAATGCAGAATACAATGACATCATAACCTGGGATTCTGAAGGTCTGAGAATCGATATCAAGAGTCGCGAAAAGTTAGCCGAGAAGTTGCTTCCGTTATTTTTCTGCCATAGCAAATTACCCTCTTTCTTTCGACAAGTACCCAATTTTTCAAACCATAACATCTAATGAATATCCTATCCTATATCTAGCTGAATTACTACGGTTTTAAATGCTGCAAAGAACCTACCGGTCCTCGCCTATATTATCACCCTTTCTTTCAGAAAGGGAACAAGTACTCATCAACATGGAATTTCATTTACTCATTGGTTAGGGATGCATTGAAAAAAATGGTTAGAAACAAGCCTGTGGTGGGTTCGAGAGTGAAAACTGAAAAATCATTGGATTTGCCGGTTGAAAAGCCTTGCAAACTGGTAATATTTTTTTTTTTCTCATTCTTATCTTCCTATGAAAGAAATATGAAATCGATGATCTCTTGCAGGAGCTGGAATTTGCAAACAAATATCTTGAGCGGCTCACTGAAGAGAATCTATATCTAAGAAGAGAATTGAAGAGAATTGAGTAACTTTCGATATTTCAGCCCATCAACTAAGAGTTACTTTATCACTAGGTATTTTGACCCAATTGGCTTCGATTATAGAGGATATGAACGCCCAAAAAAGCATTTTGGGGAAGGTGGTCTCTCGCGGCCATTGCCAATGAGCCAAATTCCCTATCTTGAGAGTTTCGATTCTACTGGCTCGAGAGGAAACACGATTCACTCTTTTTCTGAGAACGCCAACAGCGAATCGATTGATTTCAAAACTTACTTATTGGGGTCTCCGGAACTAAGCTGCGACTCACATGAGCAGTATGCTGACGGAGAGGAAGAAGAGGCCCTCTTTCAATGAAAAAATCAAAAACTTGTTCTGAGATAGTTTTGGTATGCCGGCTCAAATGGGATTGAATGATTATTAATAGTTTAATTTATGTTGCTAATTATTGCCTATGCATACCTCTTCAGATGTATGATTCTAAAGGGAATTTCAATTTTAAAGATGACGGTTGATTTTAAAGAGTTATTATATATTGTGCCTTACTATGTAAGCAGGGAATTTAGCACCTTAATCTAATTCGAGATACTCTCTCTTCAAAAAGACTACAAAAACCTGTAAAAATAAACCAACAACCTGCTGCATAAACAAATCATGAAAGAGAATTCTACTCAGTCGTTATAACCCCCTTGATTAATGTATGAGATAGTCGAATGAGAGCTTTCCAATAGCACATTCCCATAGACAGCTAGCTATAAAAGAAGACGAATAATGGTCCCATGTTATGAAAATATTCGCTACTTCATTGAAATTATGTCTCTATTACTTTTAGCACTTAGATGCTTTATTCTTAAGACACATCGACTTTTTTTGATATTTACCAACCCGTATTCACATGTAATTTGAAATATGAAGTTTCATACGTCGCAGATGTTACGTATCTTACATTATTAAGGCAATATTTTAAAGCAAGAACAAATTTTCTTGCGTTTAATTCTCGTAGAAAAAAGAAGAAAGAAATATCACAAATACGTAGCTTCGTTCCCAAATTTCACTGATTTTGGACGAGCCCGGACTTCTTTCTTAGCATCTTCTTCACAGGGAACGACGCCATTTATATATGAAGATTTCTTAAGAATAGAACAATGAGGGGTTGCGTTAGTAACTGGAGCCTTAAGCGAGCTGGTATTATGAAAGATTTCCGTATGGCTTTTGCGGTGAGTTTGAAAGGAAGACGGTCTCAAAGGACCCACCATTTCAGAGAATGTAGAAGGGAAAATCACCTTTGATGGACATGAGTTTGGAGAATTCGCTTTTACTGCGAACGCATTCCTTCTCATTGTTGGAGATTGCGTATCTGGCCTCCGCGGCGTGTTCATAAGCTTCTTTTTCATCTCATCCTTCTGTTTAAGCCTCAGCTTCACGCGGTTAATCAGACTTTCAACTTCATTCTGCTGCTCATCACTCAACTTTATTGAGATAGGGCTATGGTCGAATGATTCGAACCCCCGAGTGTCAGAAAACCCTAGACAGTGAGGAAGAGACGACTTTCGCCAGATCGGCGAGGCGATGACAGTGACTGTTGGCCTGCTTCGATGAGTGATGCTGTTCTGAAGAGTTAGCAAGTCGTGTTTTGCAAGGTTCAATGAAGAATGAGAAGCATTGAGCGTTTTCTTAGGCGTATAGAAATTTGAGGTGGTGGTGGAACAGATGTTAGGATTTGAAGAGCGTCTTTCGCTTAAATTTAAGCTTGGAAGTTTCGTGATTCTTTGGGTTGAAGTGGTATTCGAAGTTTTGTCGAGCATGAGATGAGCTTCGAATCGCTTTTGGCTCATTGAGGCTATGTATTGGAAGTTTCGGTGCGGTGTGAGCAAGTTGCAAATTTATCTCAAATTATTAAAAGCAGAAAATCGGATTTAATTTAGAGCAATTCAAATTTGTCGGAAGCAGAAATAGAAGCCCGAAAATATCAACTAAAGGAATTCAAATGAAGTAAAGAGCTTCGCAAGCGGATTTTGATTGTCAAAGAAGTATAGCCAGGGAAAATATTTCTGAATTCCTGTCGCTTTGACGCGCAAAGTCATCAAGGGTACTTACTGACAGAAATAAATTTTGGAACGTATCGCTCAGGATTGTTGGATTTAATAAATGAGCTAATTTTAACGCGCAGAACAGATTTTGAATTAATCGAATATATCGAGACCTTTGACTCGGGCTTTTGTATATCGATATTTTAGTTTAATTAGATGATCACCATTGGGAACGTGAAAGGCATGTGTCCTCAAGAAAATAACTATCTGTGGTTCAATTCACAGAATGGTAGCCTATTTCGTAATTTTCATCAATTACCTTCTCAGAAAGCCATGACGATTCATTGCATTGAACGGGAAAAAAAATCTTCTTCGTATGAGCATCGTAGCATATCATTTTCTTAATTCTTCAGAGGTAACTTTACTGATGAACTCAAAAGTTGTAGAATCTCGTACACAGACTGAATATTTTAGTTTGGAGCTTTCCTCCGAGTTTCTCGCTTATCACTTAGAGCTTTAATTTTCTCGCTTATCACTTAGAGCTTTAATTTGGGCATTTTCAAGAAATAACAATTTCTGCTTGATCGGATTCAGATTTTAACTTCTAACCCTACATCACCATGTCTCAGCTCGCAAAATGTACATCTATCAGCAATGCAAATTTTGTTATTGAACACGAAAACTCTCCCTCCTGCAATCTTCATCCTCAATTTTTCTCGAAGAAACATACACACATTGCTGGATCTATTGTTGTTCGATGGATTAGTAATCTTCCCAGACGTGGATTGTTTACCTCCTGCACCTTCTGTATAGATTATATTTCCAGACGTCATCTCAAAAACTTTCACGCTCTTATCATCAGAAGCGGTCGCGAGCAAATTTCCTTGAAGATTCCAACGCACTGAATTGATCCATTCTAATGACAATTTTCAGTTTATAAACAAACATATACAAAATAACGACTTTACCTTTATGCAAATTCTCAAACTTTTTCACAATTTTATTGTCTCTTCGGTCAAATATTTTCACCCCTTTATCCGTTCCGCAGGTCGCTATAAGATTTCCCTCTTGATTCCAATCGATCCAAGCGGTATCTAGTCAGAAAAGATTGAGTAACTGCCCAACACGCTTTTTTTTTTCTCATACCGAACTGATCTAGCTTGAAAGGCTCTTTGGCTAACAAGTCTTGTTTTTCCAAATCAATGAAATTCAGTTTATTTGATCCAAATTTCGCAGCGATCAGCGGCGTCTCTACGATCGGATTCCACCTTGCTCTCAGCAGCCAATCTGAGATTATTATGGAATATATCTCTGAACTTTTTTCATTTCAAAATTACCTTTTCCGCCTTGCGGTAGTTTGAGTGAAAAGAGGGCATTTTCAGTATCAACCTCTGAAATTAAGCATGTACCATTGTCATCAACCGTTATAATTTTCGTGCCCTCAGGGTCAAAATCCATACTCGAGATTGCTTCTACCGAGTTACAATTTTTAATTGTGACGGGTTCAATTTACTTTGATGCACAGATTGCCATTTGGCTTTTTTCGAAACTTTACGTGATGCTGCGTCGTATAGATGATACAACACCGAATTTTGAATCGGCAGAAGCGCCGATATTTGCCGTTTTTTGCTACATGCGATGTCACCAACTCCGACAACTACCCACGATGAAACCAATGGCATTCAGATGAAACGATACCTCCTTGTACAGCTCCGAGAGAAAATACTTTCTGAGGGCTCTTAGCGAAATGGAAAACTTCAAAATTGCCTGTATTATTCGGATCGTGATGCAATGAAACGAGATAGTTAGAGTTTGGAATTTGATCCACATAGGTTCGCTCCCCTAATCACCATTACAAAAAACCCCAAGGAATCTCTTACATCCGTTCTTTATTTGAGCTCCTTTGAAAACGTCCACTTGCTTCTTTGTAATCAAGTCAGAAACGCTAATTGTATTTGAAAACGCTGTGCAAAACGCCAGTTTTGAATGTACTTCATCATCATCTGGTTTAACGCGAATCAGATATCTTATTAATAATAAGATTTACTTAAGACGGGTGCATTTTCTGCTTTTTGTCCTTGAGTGGTTTCTTGTGCTTTCTTCTCTTTTTTCTTCTTAGGTTTCTTCTTTTTCTTTGTTTTCTTCTCTCCCGCACTCATAGCCTGATGCTCTTTCTGTCCACCTTCCTCTTTCTCTTCCTCTTCATCCTCAAAATCTTCTGCATGTTCAATAAAATCTTTTTCTGGTCGAACAGCTTTCCTTTCCTCCTCTACAGTTCCTTTTGTTTCTTCCTCTCCTTCTAATTCCTTTCCCGATTCTTCCTCTGACCCCTCTGTTTCCTCCTTCTCCGCCTCGTTTCTTTGGTTAGCCACTGCCATACGAATAGAAGGATTTATTTTGCTTAAATTCTGCAAAAATTTCTTGACTGAATTAGGCTTGATGTCTTTCACCAGCGAATTCAACAGATATTGATACAGTGACTCTTCTCCCATGGTTTTAAGAGTCTCCAAATCCTGCTGTCTCACTCCTGAAACCTCCAATAAAACGATACCCAACGCATAGACCTCTCTGGACAGCGACTGTAGATTAGCATATCTCTCCGATGCTTCGACCCCGGTGCTCCAGTCTCCAATAAAAAATGTATTTGAGTACTCCATCCAATAGATATTCGATGAAGCGATGTTTAAGTCTTGAAGCTTTAGCTTCTCATTCAAATAGGAAATATCAAGCAGTGCTTCTTTGAGCAGCTTTTCAGTGTCTGGGGCTCTTTGCTCCTTCAGTTCAAGCGGGTAGTAAGGCTTGGTTACGAAAGCCAGCAATTTTTTGTGCATTTCAAAGTTTTCCACAGAGATCGCATCGGCGTTCCCGACTCTAAGGCAAAGTCTTAAAGCTTCTTGAATGAAAAGCGTGGAGGCTTTTGAATAGTTTTCTTTGGCAAGCTTTGATTCGGTGTCTAAGAGCCGGATTGTGTGTTTGCAGTCCTCTTCGAGAGATATGGCTTCGATTATTTTGAAATAGCTTGCTTCGGAGACTAATTTGAAATCTTTGTGAGATGCCTTGAGTTTTGGAGGCAACAGGTGCTCAAAGGTGTTTTCAGAAAACGAATCCATTTTTTGCAATAAGATAAATTAAATTTGAATGCGGAAAGCTTAAGATACAAATCTACTAAGAATGCTAATGATATCAAACACATTGAGGGAAGAAAAATGACTATCTAAGTAAGCATCAAAGCCCTATTATCTTTTCTGAAAACACGTAAAAACAGTAGTTGCTTCATCAAAGTCTGGAACTAAATCGAAATCAAAGGATCTGCTCTATCTATCAATATCTATGGGCAGCGATTTGCCACATTCTTTGTCTAAATGAGACTTTCTGTATCATATATGCTATTTGGTTTGAGATTATGTCTGGGGTTAATTTCGTAATTGATTCGTATATATATTTTAGATATAGCATCAACTTTTCTCAGTCAATTGGGTTAACCACCAATATGTAAAATACTTTTTAATTTTTCTGCATTTGGTGTTTCGGGTATGAGGGATTTCAAAGCATTCTCAGTCATTTTAAGTGGATTTAGTTTTGGCGCCAATGCTCGCCTTAATAACTTTAATTCCGTGAGGAGGAAGAGTCAAAATCGTTCCTTTCAAGAAACCTTTAAGATCTTTGCGCGCAGTAACGTCACGAATGTTGTGGACTCTTGGGAAGATGTTGAATTTGGTGAAATCAAGGTAGTAGCCGGCAACAGCGTCGTTCTTGTTCAAAATGGCGAAAACATAACCATCGCTCAAAGGTCCAACCCAGATGTCGAGGCCATTTTGTTGAAGAGTCAATGTTGGTGGGACACCAAGCTTGTCTTGATTGATGGAAATGAGTTCAGGGTTTGAAATGATGGACAGAGTAGTGTTATCGATGTTTCTAAGGTCGTTTCCGAGGATCAAAGGAGCCTTCAAGACTGCCCAAAGAGCGAAATGGCTCATAGCTTCGTCAATTGTGAGGTTTCCGTTGCCTACTTCAAGCATGTCAGGGTCATTCCAGCCACCAGGTCCTTGGCGATTGACAATTGGGATCTAGTTAATTGAGATATTTGAGCACACAAAAGATTAATAAATGAAAGATTTACTTGTGCTTCATAGATTTCTTTGACACTACCCCAGTTAGCCGAGATGTCTCCAGTGGTTCTCCAGGAGTTACCGACAGTTTGAGCCCAGCTGGAAGGATCCTCTTGTCCCCATTCACAGAGAGAGTAGAAAATTGGTCTGCCAGTCTTGTTAAGAGCGTCTCTCATTGTTGGATATCTTTGCTTTGGTGAGATACCTTGGTTGTTGCAATTATCATATTTAAGGTAGTCGACGCCCCAATCAGCCCAGGTCTGAGCGTCGATTTCTTCATAGTTGAGGGAGCCAGGTCGTCCAGCACAAGTGTTTGTTCCAGCGTCGCTGTAAATACCGAGTTTCAAGCCAAGACTGTGAACGTAGTCTGCGAGGGCTTTAATACCATTAGGGAAGGTCTTTGGGTCAGGAATGAGCGTGTTGTTAGCGTCTCTTCCAGAAGACCAGCAGTCGTCAATGTTAACGTAGACATAGCCAAGTTTGTCGAGTCCGAGGCTGATAATTGCGTCGGCAGTCTGCTTAATGACGTCTTCATTGACATCACAAGCGAATTTGTTCCAGGAGTTCCAGCCCATTTGTGGTGTCAGACCCAAGCCGTTGTCAAGGGCTGAGACTGTGGAGAAAATGGCGGTGAATGCCAGGAAGATAGCAGCGATATGAGATTTTATCATTCTCAAAAAGAATTATTAATTGAAATTTGGATCTTACTTAAAATTTGGAAACATCTAAGTTTAAACTACACTTAAAATCGATTCATGTATGCTTGAGCCGCTGCTTTTCCTAAAAATATTTATGTTCAAACACTTCTATACAAAGTGAAGAAACTTCAAACAGAGATCCGCCTTAAGTGAAAATTATGTTGAAGTAGTTTGAGACTGTAGAGAGAGGTAGCAGTTGCTGGATTAGGTGGGTTAGCTCCTCGTAAAGTTGTTTGTTCGTTAACGTTCATAGTGCTTGTAAGGTTTTTTGGTTTCAACAGCAGATAGTTGACAGAAATTTTGAACTATATGAAGAGAAATTTAAGCATATACCTGCTGTTGAAGACTCGATTGATAACCTCCGAAAATTGAGTAACAGTATAAGGAAAGATTTTGTTTCGACGTTATTATTTCAAGCCTTGGTGGGTGTTCAAATCTCCTTTGTTGTTTTGGCAAACTCCTCGTCTCATGCAATAGTTTCGTTATGATGTTCTTCGTGCTTCATTGTTGCCGAGATGATCCTGAGGTCATCTTGGTGAGAGAAATTATTCTTATTCTGTTTTGAGGAAGAAGTATTGTTCATTTACGAGAAAGGAAATCACGATTTCTCATTAGAACTATTCAGTAGAAGAAACAATCCAGCGAAAATGAAAAATAAATGAATTAACTGATTTAAGTGCCTAAGTAGTTTGCTGATGCTTCTCATTAGTCACTTTAGGCACAAATATTGTTTTCAATAGAGCTTGTCCTCAGACTGGAGAATAGATCTTGTAGAAACGTCACAAAACAGATTATGAAAACATTCGTGCCTTGAGTTTGCAATTTTCTAGTCTGGTTTACGCTAATTCATTCTTTGAGTGTTGTAATATCAACCTTTAATACCAAGGTGAGGATCGAACAGTTTGTTGAACTGTGAAACCTTTGAAAACAAAAAACCTATCTAACGACGAGAAGTTGATGTCGTTATTGGATATTCTATTATAACAATGCTTTTATTTAAATACAGCTCAAAGGTCTCCAACAAACTTCAAAAAAGTAAATAAATTCTCAGATGCAAGTAATTACCGATGAATGCAAATACGCTGGCGGAGCCTTCGGTGGAGTCAAGGTGATGATGGATTCAACCGACCATTTGTACTTTAGTCACAAGCCATGTGGAGAGCGATTGGAATTGAAAGTAGAGAAAGAGATTATTGATAGTGGGATTCTTGGAAAGTGGGAAAAACATTGGTTCACTGTCAAATGCGTGAAATGCAAGACTGGCTGGTGTAGATGGAGAAAGCATTGTGGGCCTGAAACAATAAAGGGTAAACTTGTTAAACCCCTTGAGAGAAGCAATCCAAAAATCTCTGAACTTGAGAAAAGCCAGGATACGCTTGAAGATCTAAATGATTTTTAGAGGTAGTGTATTGTATGCTGTATTGAACCTACCTTCAAAATTCGAGTTAATATTAATGTACTCCTTCTATCGCTAACTGAAAATGATATTTGACATTCATGAGTGCTTAAGGAAGTAGTTTTATGATCTTAACTCAGATGAGACGACCAAGTCGTGCTTCTGCCACTGACAAAAGTTCATAAACAAATATAAACCATCTAATCCTCATTTAACCACTCCATTATAATGGCAGCCATCAACAGTTGCAAACAATTATCGCTTATAAAGCTCTTAGTTTATCCAAAATCGAGCAAAAAATCCAGTTTCTAGAACTGAATAGCAACAATTCAGATCCTTCTTATAATCCGAATCCAAAATAATTTTTATCATCGCATGGTCGAAGCTAGCACAAACGAAAGAAAAATCATCGCTGAAGAAAACCTTCTAAAATCAGACCCCGAAACTCAGCCTTTCTCAAAGCTTCTCTGGATCGTCAACAGTGAAGCAGCAAAAGTCACAATTGGCGGCAGAGGATACGACGATGTCGAAGAAATCAGGAAGAATGCCGTGAAATATTTCTGTGATCAGGGCATCACGCCGTTTTACGCCGGGAGCTACTTAGAAGGTGTTCCTGAGACTCAAAAAAAGCAGCAAGTACAATCCGAAGGAGACTATTTCGAATCATTATTCTTCTTACCTGCGAGATGGGCTCAAATAATGCTAGGAAAACTTCAATTATCCGAACAGGGCGCCGGGATCCTCTTCTTTAACTATTCAATAACCTTAAAATCAAAAATAAAAGCAATGTTTTTCTTCATCTACAAAGGAAGAAAATTCCAAAGCAAGGATCAATTTCAAAAAATACTTGACACAGCAACCGCTCTAACCGAAGTTATTCCCAAAAATCCGATTCAATCAGTGAAGAACGGCTATGATATCGACAAAGAAATCTCGAAAGGAAAGAAAACCCAGAGCAGTTTGGAAGAGGAATTAAAAACTCTACTGGGATCTGAGAATTTCGGCAATCGAATTAAATATATTGAAGCTTTTTGCGAATTTCCTTCAGCAAGTGAGAATTATTGGGAATTTGCCAGTGATGAAGGATTTCTCATCGAAGGCGGATTTGATTCGACTGAGCAGCTTCACCTGAAGGTATTCATGCGTCCAGAGACAGCGAACTTAATAACATGCGAAGCAATCGCAAATAAAGTGCATTTAATAGACCATCAATCGAATTTTTACAAAGTGAGGAATTTCCTGCAAAGCACGGCATGTGAAAAACAGAAAACAAATTCAGGGAAAACGTCTAAGAGCAAGTGTGATTTGGAGTTTTATACACAGCCTTGCTATAACCTCGAAGGTAATCGAGAATGTCTGAAAGAGACTGAGATGTTTGAAGATGTGAGTATAGAAGAATACAAACAATTCGCATCGGCTGTCGAAAATTGGGAGGGCAAAGCTGCTGGTCTGAGTATAACGAAAGAAATTCAAAAGAAAGCAATCGATTTTTCTACGTACTTCATGAAAGGGTTGTATTGTAGAGGCGCGCATAAGAACTGTAGAAGCTATCCTGAAGAAATAAAGAAATTGGAAATTCCAAAGGTTGATGAGGTGTTTGGGACAGGTAAAAAGTCAGGAAAATGAGCTAGATTGCACAATGGAGAGTTGAAAACAAAGGATATTGTAAGAATTTGGAAACTTGTGTAAAATACCTTTCTGCTGTTTTTTTGTTAAAACTGGATCGAAAGTGAGAATATTTCAGTTTTTTAATTCTATTTTCAGAAGAGCTGGATCATAAGAAAACGAAATTATTGATGTTGGGTTTTCACATTTGTATTATTAATCCAAGTAGAGTTATGCATATTGAATATTGCTGCAAAATAAATGAATTAAGAAACAACAGAAGCTCTGTGAATTTTAAAAAGTAAGTTTTGGCTATAGTAAAATTAAAGAATCTTCTGTTCTTCAATGATGCAGACTTGATTATCGTCTTTTGTTTTCTGAGGTAATTATTTTGCCAGGATTTTTTTCAGCTGCTAGGCTTTCAATTTTCAACAATCGATCCGGCGATTTTTTTCATTGTCAGAAGGTCAGTTATCGGTGTTGTTGGTCAAGAGAAAGGAGTTTTCATGAGAAAGATTTCAAAAGCGATGCAACCAGGCAATCACCTGACAGCATACTTGCCTCGTTCAATCTCCTCATGATTTGACTTTCTTCCTCCAATCGCAGTCAAGCCACGTTGATCACACATGCTCTTGAACTTTGTCCATGAGCAATCAGTTGCTCAACAGTGGTATATCTTGCGAGTCAAGCAGGAGATAAGTATGAAATAGCAACTTCAAGGTTATGAAACGATTCGAGAGCGGTTCGTCTTTGTCTCAGGTCGTTGTCGTTGATCGTAGTCTTCAGCTTCGTCTTCTGGCTTCGCATTCAAGAAGTAGTAAAAAAAAAAATCCATAGAGAAACTAATCAACACTGCTTAATGGAGATAGATTTTTCCACCTGAAACTGATGCCTCAATGAATGTCTTAATCAAAAGCGATCCACCTCATTTCAACCTTACAGAAAGAGCATATTCGATCCTAGTTTAGCTATCCCGATATTACGCGAACATGAAAAGAGAGGGTCTGAAGCCTAAAGTGAGAGACTCATCTTTGTCCCTTAGCTAAGTTTGTTTGGTATCGTTGAAAGTATGGGAGGCGAAGGAGAATGCTGCGGTTCATGTGATTAGTCCGAACTTACATCGATAAAATTATTGCTTTTTATCCTTTCAGTAGTCGCTTAAATAGCCGTAACAAATAATTGTGGGTCTTTCCAAATTAAAAATAAACACCCTTTTTGAAGGGTGTTGCCTGAATTAGAAACTTATTAAAAAGATTGATTCAGTACGTTTCTTTGGTATAGCGAAAGTATTTGAGTTTTCTGAAGCAGGAAAATGGCTATTGACGCTATGCATGAGGCTAGAAGCGGCCTAGAGCGTGGCTTTGAGGAGTAAAATCCAAGTCCGTAGATGTCCAAAGGAAAACTATTTTTGATTTTAGTTGACTCGTAACAGGTACCGATTCATGTACCCATTTTCAATCCCTTAATTGATTTAATTTTTTTTTTTCAGTAACCCCCTCATGCAAAACCAAACTTATGAGACACCGTTTTCTTTACCAGAAATAGAAAGAGCCATCATTCTTTGAACTATTCATCCGTCATGTATTATCCAACATTCAATGCTCTTTGATTGCTCGCAATTTTCTCATGATGAAACATTGATGCCCTTGATAACAGATCTCTCCGAATTGCTGCCATCATTCAAAAAGGCGAACTTAATTTCTGAAGTATGAACTTTTTTGCCGAAACAAAGCAAAAAATCTCGTGATCGAGAGTCCATGAGAAAAAAGTTCAGAATATCAAAAAAAACATTCAGAGACCACAATTGTTTTTTCTGAAACCATTGTAAGCCTTCTCCAAAGCTGACAACATCTAAGAAGAGAATGATAGTGTTGATTTCTCCAGCAGAATGAAACAGCAAAATATAGTTTGATTTCCAAAAAAATAAGATGCTATAGCCTTCAACAGGGCGCTCTTCCGAATTTCGCAAACAGAGGGTGCTCTAGATAAGTTTCATATGATAAATTTTTGAAATTCGAAGTAATGTTAAGATAAGAAGGCCAAATTTATATCATTTGCATGGATCTGATCTAAGTAATAGACTTCCATAAATTAATTTCTTATTCATACAGACAAGACAAACTATGGAAGGAGAGAAGTTTGTAGAAGAGCTGGCATTTGATTCCAATCGAGTCTGACGAATTTGGAAAAAAGTATCCAAGAAAATTTGAGCAACTTCAGCAAGTGGTGTCTTTTCATGTTATGAGAGGTAATAATATCAACGCCAAAAAATAATCCAGCGAGACTGAAACAGAAAACAAAGGTTTTTTTGTTTTTATTTAACACATAAAGAACTATACAGTGTTCTTAATTTCATTTATTTTGAGCGCTGAGAAATGACAATGGAAGGTACTTACCAAGCAACAAGCCACTTTCATCAGGAGCGGCGCGATCGCTTTTTCAATGTGGTGTTAGGCGGCATAGGTATCCTAATATTAGGCTATTTTCACGTGATATATCCAAGCACGACGCTCATCCTCTGCCTTGTTGCCTGCATACTCTTGATAGCGAACTACTCCTCATCACCAAAAATCGATTTGTTCAAACATGCTGTGAATTTCTTATTCGGAATTGCTGCCTATCCCGTCATCAGCCTCGCTCCCACCGATGCAATGTCCGTTCGATTGGTTTCTCTTACCAATGCCTTATCAATCGGTTTTGAACAGCGCACATGGGCTCTTCGCCTCTTATATTCGCTGATATCTGCATTACCATGGCTCATAATTTCTAACAATAAGGAAATTTTTCAATTTAATGAGTGCTATAGTCAAATCATGGATTCGGATTTGAAAGCTTTTGTATGTTGTTTCATGGTGCTGATGCTGATCAGTGCGTCGCACTCTGATCTCGAAGTACAAGCTCTCAGAGCAGCGGAAACTGCTCTCAGTGAGTTGAAGGTTATCAACGCGAAATATGAGCAAGCTAATAGAGAACTCAACCAAATATTGGAAGATAAAGATAATTTTATTCTGCTTTTCTCACATGAAACGCGCAATCCCCTCAATATTCTTATGGGAAACCTCTCGATTCTCTTGAATGAAATCCAAACGCCTCGAATTCGCGCGAGGATAACCAGAGCGAAGTTTTGCGCGGAGCTGCTTTTACATAATCTTAATAACATCCTTGATACAGGGAAACTTATCAACAAAGGAAACCTCGAGATCGCTCCAGTGACAGTGAATCTCTCTCAGTATTTGCACTCGATTTGGGATATTGTGAAGATGATGGCGATGAAAAAGCAACTACATCCGATGTTAGTGATCCCAAAACCGCTTCCTACATTCTTGAAGCTCGATTTACAGAGAACATCCCAAATTGTCATCAATTTGGTGAGTAATGCGGTGAAGTTCACAAGTTTGGGATCCATTAGTTTGAATATAAGTTATTTGAAGAAACAGGAAATTTCTGAGCAGGATTTTCTCCCAAGCTCGTTATTTGGAAACAAGTTGGCTACAGAGAGCCAAGAAGAGGAAGGCTCGTTTGTTGAGCTTGACAGGAGTGCCGAAAGAAGAAGAATTGATAATAGTAGTTTTTCGTTTAGTAGTTTTGCGTTGCATGAGTTTGGTGATGTTACATCTGGCAGCCGAGAGTGTTATTCTATGGAACTGATGAGAGAATTGAAGATTAACACATCTAAGTTGGAGGAAACCTCTACTGATTCTGCGGGAGAAGGGTACTTGAAGGTTGAAGTGGTTGATACAGGCTGCGGGATGAAGAAAGAAGATACTGACAAGCTTTTCCAGAAGTTCTCGCAAGTAAGCTTGGATGCGTCTCAACGGCAAATAGGGACGGGATTAGGATTGTGGATATCAAAAACACTAGCGGAGCTTATGGATGGTGGGATCAGAGTGTACAGTAAACCTAACGTTGGAACAACTTTTGTCTTTGTCATCAAAGCCGATTTTTCCACACCTCGAAAAGAAACAATCCTTCGTAATTCTACCAAGTCACTTGACCAGAGAAAACTTTCCACTCAGCGAATACTCTTGGTTGATGACGATCCTTATAACCTCGAAACGCATATCCAATTGCTTAAGGCTCTCGGGTGCACAAACATCGACACAGCAACTGATGGATATGGCTTATTCAACCAATTCAAATCGAAACCAGAAAACTACTACGACATTATCTTCACGGATATAAACATGCCAAATTTGAATGGCGTTGAGGCTGCCAAATTGTTAAGACAGTTCGAAAGTTCCGCTGGAAGGAATCAGGCCGTAAAGATTGGTTTTGTCACCGGCCACTCCAACGATAAAGAAAAACAAATTTGCGAAAGCCCCGAGATAGGAGCTTCTTTCTATCTTTCTAAGCCTTTGACATTAGCAACACTTAAAGGCGCGTTATATTCTCTTTTATTAAAGGGAAGCAACGCGTGTACGATTAATACCGAAACCGTCTCTTATACGTTGCCAACAGAAATCAATTCAAAGCGAAAGCCCGTTGTGTTGTGTGTTGACGATGACATCCTCAATCTCGAGATTTTCGAGGATCTAATCTCTTCTCTCGGAGCAAAACCTATAAGGGCGTCCTCTGGTAAAGAGGCTGTTAAAGTATTTAGCTCGAGGCTGATGAATCATCAGGACCTCGACCTGGTATTGATTGATTGCCTGATGCCTGGGGTTGATGGGTGGACTGCTTCAACTGAAATGAAGAAGATAGCTGACAACGTACCCGTGATTGGGGTAACAGGCGTCGATGTAAAGAGAAACGAAGCGAAATTCAAGGCATCTGGCATGAATGAAATGATAAGAAAACCAATTCAGAGGGAAGACCTCGTGAAAATTCTAGCTCGGTATGTAAGTACTGAATAATCTTCTTCTCATCGATTTTTTTCATTAATAATGTCTTTCTTAACTTTGTGGATATAGCTAAAAAAAAAAATGCTTAATATTGTATATGAAGCGTCTAGTGCAGAAAAATATAAATATCAGAGAGCATTCTCGTTTTATTCTATTGATTAAGATAAGTAGGCCTCAATATATTCTTTCTATGGACACTTATATCTGATTCAATAATTCTGTTCCAATTTTGACTGAATAGGCATCACGGTGAAACTCAGCCTATTATTATGAAAGTATTTTCTCAGGTTATTGAATTGAAAGATCCTTGAGACCATCTCGATGAGGAAATAAATGGACACCTGCAGGTCATAATTTTATTAATAGTCAGTAAAATTTATTGAATTGGAGACATGGGCGATACACGTCAAGAGACAGACAATTTTTACCGTGAAAAACGCTACCGTTATTACGTTGTCTCGGTAGCAATCATCGGGTATCAGCTGCTAGCCTACTTTGAGTATCTGGATCAGGGGACTGCGTTTGTTCTGAACGGCTTCAATGTATTATTCTTTATTACAAATCGCTTCACAACTCCCTCAATTGATATCTTCAAACACTGTTTCAATGTTGTGGTGAGCCTCCTCGGTTGTGCTATTTTCGTGTTTTCCCCTCCAAAACTCATGGTTTGTCGGCTGGTAACGTTAATTAATGGAGTGGCTATTGGATTCGAACAACGGACGCTCTTTTTCAAGTCAGTTTACTCAATTGCATCAATAGTGCCCTGGCTGTTTCTCTCAAAATATAAGGATCGTTTCAATCTTGAAGAGGACATTAAATCGCGCTTTGAACAAGAAACTGCTCTTTTCAGTTTCTTCTTCATCTTAATAATGCTTGCGGCATCAAGATATTCTGAGATCAAGATAAGCGCTATGAAGGCAGCAGAAGAAGCACTTGAGAAAGTTAAAGTCACCAATGCGCTCTATGAACAAGCGAATCTAGAGCTCAAGAGACTTCTCGAAGATAAAGATAACTTTATTCTCCTCTTCTCCCACGAAACGAGAAATCCTCTCAATATTCTGATGGGAAACCTCTCAATCCTTCTCACTGAAGTCCAGGAGCCACGGATAAGAGCCAGATTAATTCGATCGAAGTTCTGTGCAGAATTGCTCTTGCATAACTTAAACAATATTCTTGATACCGGAAAGTTGAGCAATAAAGGCACTCTCGAAGTGACACCGACTATTGTGAGTACTTCTCAATATTTGCACTCGATGTGGGATATCATCAAGATGATGGTGATGAAAAAGCAGCTGAAACCTGTATTATTGATCCCACGGGTACTTCCAGCATTTGTGAAGATTGATGCTCAAAAACTCTCTCAGATCATCATTAACTTGGTTAGCAATTCGGTGAAGTTCACGGATTCAGGGTCAATCAGTTTAAAGGTGACTTATTTGAGGAATAGAGGGTTGAGCGAGGAAGATTTTCTGCCTAGTTCGGTGTTTGGAAATAAATTAACAAATGGAAGTGACAGTGAGCGTTTGATAAATCATGACTTTCAGGCTTTTGGAGGCGGGGTAGGAGAGAGGAATATTGAAGATAATTCACCTGAGAATCTCCTAAGTCAAGAGTGTTATACAGGGGAACTCCTAAGGGAATTCAAAGCTAATTCTCAAAAACTGGTTGGATCCATGGTAGGTGCTGATGGAAATGGATATTTGAAGATAGAAATTATCGATACTGGCTGCGGAATCCCCGAAGAAGACCTCAAAAAACTGTTTCAAAAATTCTCTCAAGTCAATTCTGATGCATCAAAGAGACAAATTGGCTCTGGGCTTGGTTTGTGGATATCGAAGAAACTATCTGAGCTCCTGGGTGGGAGTATCAGAGCGTATAGCAAACCGAAAATTGGGGCAACATTTGTCGTTATCGTCAAAGCAGACTTTACTTCAACGTCTTCAGAAATAACAACAAGGCCGAAAGTATCCTCTTCACCAGAAAAAAAAAATTCAGCCCAGAAAATCCTTCTTGTAGATGATGATCCATACAATCTCGAAACTCATTTCCAGCTTCTTAAATCTCTTGGCTTCACTCAGATCGACACCGTACCTGATGGCACCTCACTCGTTAAAACATTTAAATCAAAACCGGAGAATTATTACAGTCTTATCATTACAGATATCAATATGCCTAATCTCGATGGAATCGAAGCGGTTCGGATGATCAGACAGTTTGAAGAATCCTCAAAGAGAACCTGCCGTGCTCATATTGGTTTTATTACTGGCAATTCTAGCAAAAAAGAAAAACAAATGTGCGAGGGTGCTGACATAGGAGGATCATTTTATATTCCGAAGCCTGTTACACTCTCTGCCTTAAAAGGAGCACTGCAAGAGCTTGGAGTGAATGCGAATGAAGGTCAAATTCGTTATCTTCAACCAGTCAAAAGAAAGTTTAGCAATCTTGACTCACTAAATACTGAAATCAGCACGACGAAGAAAAAATCTAAGAGTCCGGTTGTTTTATGCGTTGATGATGATATCCTCAATCTTGAGATATTTGAGGATTTGGTATCTGATTTAGGAGCTAAACCTATTCGAGCGACATCTGGGAAGGAGGCTATCGATGTGTTGCGTTCGAAGCTATCCAATGGAGAAGTGATTGATCTTGTATTGATTGATTGTCTCATGCCTGGTATGGATGGATGGACTGCGTGTGCTGAGATGAAGAAGTTCGCTCCTCAAGTTCCAGTTATTGGAGTCACTGGAGATCACACCGAAAGGCATGAAGAAAGTTTTAAGACTTCCAAGATGAATGAAGTGGTAAGAAAACCTGTCCAGCGGGAAGAGTTAGACATAATACTTAATAAATATATTTAGTTCTGATATTTCTTTATTAGCAGACACTATGTTCTTCTTTGAATATAATTCATAATGCGCATCTCGCCCTTATACACACAATATTGTTCTTTCACGCTCACTATTGAATAACTTGTGTTATATTCGTCTTCTAACGAAGAATCTATTCTGTTCCTTTCATTTCTCTCTTCTGTGATGCTTTCTCAGATAAGACAATTAACTCCCGCTTTTCGACCAAAACGAGATGAAATACCAGTAGGTATTCTATTTTTCTTCGCAACGGTTCAGTAAGTTTTATTTTAATTGCAAATATGAGCGATACAAAGCAAGAAGAAACTCATTTTTACCATGAAAAGCGCTATAGGAATCATATAATATGGGCATCAATGATCGGGTTTCAACTGTTAGCCTATTTTGAGTATTTGGATCATGGAATTGCTACCGTTTCGAATGTCAGTAATCTTATTTATTTGATAGCAAACTATTTCACGACGCCCAACTTTGATATCTTCAATCACTGCATCAATATTATGATGAGCATAGAAGGCTGTGCGGTACTCTTGCTCTCACCTTCTCAAATACTGTTTGGACGAATGATAACTTTATGCAATGCAGTGTCTATCGGGTTCGAGCAACGGACACTCTTTTTCAAAGCATTCTACTCAATCACCTCGATCATACCCTGGCTAATGGTCGCAAAATATAAGGAATATTTTCATTTCGATAAATACAATGAGTCGCGAATTGAACAAGATACCATTCTTTTCATTTTTTTCTTCATTGTGCTCTTATTCGCATCAGCAAGGAATTCTGATATCAAAATAAACGCAATGAAGGCAGCAGAAGAAGCACTTGAGAAAGTTAAAGTCACCAATGCGCTCTATGAACAAGCGAATCTAGAGCTCAAGAGACTTCTCGAAGATAAAGATAACTTTATTCTCCTCTTCTCCCACGAAACGAGAAATCCTCTCAATATTCTGATGGGAAACCTCTCAATCCTTCTCACTGAAGTCCAGGAGCCACGGATAAGAGCCAGATTAATTCGATCGAAGTTCTGTGCAGAATTGCTCTTGCATAACTTAAACAATATTCTTGATACCGGAAAGTTGAGCAATAAAGGCACTCTCGAAGTGACACCGACTATTGTGAGTACTTCTCAATATTTGCACTCGATGTGGGATATCATCAAGATGATGGTGATGAAAAAGCAGCTGAAACCTGTATTATTGATCCCACGGGTACTTCCAGCATTTGTGAAGATTGATGCTCAAAAACTCTCTCAGATCATCATCAACTTAGTCAGCAACTCAGTGAAGTTCACAGAAACAGGGTCAATCAGTTTGAAGGTGACTTATTTGAGGAAGAGAGGGTTAAGCGAGGAAGATTTTCTGCCTAGTTCGGTGTTTGGAAATAAATTAGCGAATGCAAGTGGCAGTGAGCGTTTTATCAATACTTGTTTTCAGACTCCAGAAGACAGGTTAACTGAAAGGAGATGTGTTGAAGACAATCTTCCTGAAAATCTCTTAACTCAAGAGTGTTATACAGAGGAACTACTAAGGGAATTCAAGGCAAATTCTCAAAAACTAATTGGGTCTCTGGTAGGGTCGGATGGAAATGGGTATTTAAAGATAGAAATCATCGACACTGGTTGCGGAATCACAGAGGTAGACCTTAAGAAACTGTTTCAAAAATTTTCTCAAGTCAATTCTGACGCATCGAAGAGACAAATTGGCTCAGGGCTTGGTCTTTGGATCTCTAAAAAGCTCTCTGAGCTGCTGGGTGGGAGTATCAGAGCGTATAGCAAACCAAAAATTGGAGCAACATTTGTAGTTATCGTTAAGGCAGATTACACCTCCAGAGCTTCAGATACCATTTCAAAGCCGCCTGCCTTCTCACCAAAAGAGAAACAACAATCATCTTCTCAGAAAATCCTTCTTGTAGATGACGATCCATACAATCTCGAAACTCATTTCCAGCTTCTTAAATCTCTTGGCTTCACTCAGATCGACACCGTACCGGATGGCACCTCACTCGTTAAAACGTTTAAATCAAAACCTGAAAATTATTACAGTCTTATCATTACAGATATCAATATGCCAAATCTCGATGGAATCGAAGCGGTTCGGATGATCAGACAGTTTGAGGAATCCGCAAAGAGAACCTGCCGTGCATACATTGGTTTTATTACTGGTAATTCTAGCAAAAAAGAAAAACAGTTATGCGAAAGTACTGACGTCGGCGGATCATTTTATATTTCGAAGCCTGTTACACTCTCCGCCCTAAAAGGAGCACTGCAAGAACTTGGAGTGAATGCAAATGAAGGTCAAATTCGTTATCTTCAACCAGTCAGAAGAAAGATTAGTAATCTTGACATACTAAACACTGAAATCAGCACGTCGAAGAAAAAAGCGAAGAGACCGGTGGTCTTATGTGTTGATGATGATATTCTAAATCTTGAGATATTTGAAGATCTGATCTCTGATTTAGGCGCTAAACCGGTTCGAGCGACATCAGGAAAAGAGGCGATAGATGTTCTGCGTTCGATGATAGCAAGTGGAGAGGTGATCGATCTCGTATTGATTGATTGTCTAATGCCTGGCATGGATGGATGGACTGCATGTGCTGAAATGAAGAAAATAGCTGCTGAAATACCAGTTATTGGAGTGATTGGAGATAATGTTACAAGACATGAAGTCAAGTATAAAGTTTCTGGGATGAACGAAGTTATGAGAAAACCTGTACAGCGAGAAGATCTCGATATCATACTTAACAAATATATAGATTGAGTTAGGGTGTTCTGAAATACCTACTTCAAAATCTGTTGGACTATATGTAGTAGTATCATACATTAATTTGTACAAATCCCTAAATAGTGCTAGTTGAGACTTCATCTTAAATGTCAGCAATAACTATTCACTTAATTGTCTATTAGAATTATTATTTCATCTAATCCCTTCATAGCGCTTTCCCATATACTTTCTTTCTGAACTAACACTTCCTATTTCAGCGAGATTCGTTCAAAAAGAATGGATGAAATCAACTAGTGCAGGACCTAGATGCACTACCTTATCCGGAATACCCGAGATTCAATAATTAATTTACAATGAGTAGATTTTTCAATATTTCTCCTTTCTGTTTCATGTTGACACACTACCTCATAGAAATTTCTTAGGGCTCTCAAGCTGTAAACCCTTAGTCTTGGTTATAACAAAAATTGACCTATTTCGAATCATGCTGATGGCATTGAGAGGTATAATCGATCGGCAGTGCATCGGTTCGCAAATAATAAATGTTGTCTAAATAAAAGTAGGAAATATAGAGGGTGTTTGGAAATTAAGTTGAGCGATGCAACTAAAATTATTAAATCACTGACTCTATTCCAGCTTCGAAAAATTACAAAAATAACTTAAACTACGTCCGAATAAAATGCTTCCAATTCAGCTTGAAAAACCAAAATCTTTAACATAGTTCAATTCATGCTTTTCTTAACAAGCACACTCATCCTGGTTGATAATCTGTTAATCGATGGCTCTAAATGAGAATTGATGCTTCAATCCTGTCTCTGCATTTGTAATTGTTGGCCTCACGCACCTATTAAGGTTTAACGGAAATAAATCATCTAAGGAATCATAATAAACTCTATAGTTCCAAAACCAAAATACTCTGTCTTGATTGAATACTCAATCAGCAATGTTTTTCAGTAAGCAAATCACCAATTTCTGCATTCAAATTTTAATGAACGTCCATTTCATAATTAGCGCATTAAAATTTCCTGTCGATTATTTTAATTCAAGAAGATAAAAGCTAAGAACTCAGCCAAATAAAACCAATTAAGCAAGCTTTGCTGCATTTGATTAAAATAGTCAATAATTTAAATAACTCGAATACTAAGCATGGGAGACTCATACGTTGAAAACCATTTTATAAAGGAGAAACGTCATCGCTATTTTCTCACGCTCTTCAATCTCTGCGGAATACAGCTTTTAGGCTACACTCATATCGTGAACAAAGAGGTAGCCATGACGCTTTGCTTCTTTGTCTTCACTTATTTGGTCGCGAATTACTTCTCAACACTCAGATTCGATGCGCATAAGCACTGGGTGAACCTCACTTTCAGTACAGCAGCATGTTGCTGCCTAATATTCTCGCCGTCCGAAATCAATTTCGCTAGACTGATGTCTTTTCTCAATGCTCTGTCAATTGGATTCGAACAGAAGACCTACCCAATCCGAATATTTTATACGGTTATGGGAATAATACCTTGGATCGTTGTCACTAAGACGTACAAAAGCTTTCAGATCGAAGATGAGTGTCTCGCCAGAAAATTTGAAGAGGACACCAACATTTTCATATTTTCTTTCGTCTTGATCATGCTGATCTCAGCTTTCCATTCCGATATGGAGTCGAAAGCTTTAAAATCAGCTGCAGACTCTCTGAGTCAGCTGAAGGACATCAATGCAAAATATGAACAAGCTAACCGAGACCTCAAGCAACTGCTCGAAGAGAAAGATAATTTTATCTTTCTCTTCTCGCATGAGACGCGCAATCCCTTGAACATTCTTATGGGAAACCTCTCGATTCTCTTGAATGAAATTCAAACGCCTCGAATTCGCGCGAGGATAATCAGAGCGAAGTTTTGCGCGGAGCTGCTTTTGCATAACCTTAATAACATTCTTGATACAGGGAAACTTATCAACAGAGGGAATCTCGAGGTCGCTCCGGTGACTGTGAATCTTTCTCAGTATTTGCACTCAATTTGGGATATTGTGAAGATGATGGCGATGAAAAAGCAACTGAAACCGTTGCTGGTGATTCCTCAGCAGCTGCCAACGTTTGTGATATTTGATTCGCAGAAAGTGTCTCAGATTATCATCAATTTGGTGAGTAATTCGGCAAAATTTACTAATTCTGGCTCGATAAGCTTAACAGCGCATTACTTAAACAAGAACGAAATCGATGAAGATGATTTTCTTCCGAGTTCCGCGTTTGGAAATAAATTGGCTTGGACAACACAAGAAAAGGACACCCATATTCATGATTATCGAGCTTATCGAGACAGTTTGATCAATAGCCGAATCGATATTGATGAAAGAGTTATCGTTAATGGCGGAAACACTCAGCGCTGCTACACACAAGAGCTTATGCGAGATTTCAAGGCAAGATCACCACAAAAGACATCAGATTCGTTGGGCGGAACGGGATTCTTAAAAATCGAAATTATCGATACTGGAAGAGGGGTCTCAGAAGAAGATGCCAAGCAGCTCTTTCAAAAATTCTCTCAAGTCAACAGTGATGCGTCACAGAGGCAACTTGGGTCAGGGCTTGGGCTATGGATATCAAAAACGCTCTCTGAGCTCCTTGGCGGTAGCATCAGGATGTATAGTAAACCGGACGTTGGAACCGCTGTAGTTTTCATCATCAGAGCGGATTCTTCACGTTCCCCTCCTGAAAAGCCACATATTTCTCAATCTCTGACATTAGATCGAATCCCTTCTACCCAAAGGATTCTTCTCGTCGATGATGACCCATACAACCTTGAAACCCATTTTCAACTACTCAAATCGCTCGGCTTCACACAAATTGATACAGCAGCCGACGGCGTTGCGTTGGTCAATGCGCTCAAATCTAAACCAGAGGACTATTACGAGCTCATCATAACTGATATAAACATGCCTCATCTCAACGGAATTGACGCGGTTAGAGCGATCAGACAGTATGAGAAATCCGCGGGAAGAAGTCACCCAGCGTCAATTGGCTTTATCACAGGACATTCTAACAATAAAGAAAAACAAATATGTGAAGGAGATGAGATACGCGGAGCGTTCTATCTCTCAAAACCGGTCGCGTTGTCAACTTTAGAAGGAGCTCTTCAGACTCTAGGCATCTCAACGAGGAGAAAGCATTTTGGCGGGAGGAGAGAATTCATCACTGCTGATCGGGTAAAGATTGAAAACACTTCGAAGAGGAAACCTCGAGTGCTGTGTGTCGATGATGACATTCTGAATCTCGAAATTTTCGAGGATTTGATTGCGGATCTAGGAGCCGAACCGCTCAGAGCGACGTCTGGTAAAGAAGCAATTGACATTTTTCGTTCGAAACAGGGGATTGACCTGGTATTAATTGATTGCTTGATGCCGGGTATAGATGGTTGGACTGCGTGTGCTGAGATGAAGAAAATAGCCGCTGGAGTGCCAGTGATAGGCGTGACTGGAGATCATGCGAAAAGGCATGCAAAGAAGTTCGAGGCATCTAAAATGGACGAGGTGATAAGAAAGCCTGTTCAACGAGAAGAGTTGGGCACATTGCTCATAAGGTACTTACAAAATTGATACATCATAACTGCTCTTTCGAGTGTTTTTATTTTTTGTTTAGAAGTATCTGTATTAGTAGCTATAATTTTAATGAGTCTATAAGTTTACAAGCACTAATTGAACTGTGTAGATGTTTTTTCACGAACTGACAAATCACAACAATGAGTTCGCAATTTTGAAATTAAAATTGCCAATTGAAAATTCAGAAAATATTTCATTCAGCTTTCATTCGATGATTTTCCTTCGATCAACTCAAATGATAAGTAATCACGCTTTTTCAACTTCGAGAGAGAGATAGTCTTGAACCAGTTTCTGTGAACGAAGCGAAATTAGAAGAAGAAAAAAAGGATTTTGGTTGCCTTCGAAGGTGAAGGTCTCATCTATTTCCATTGTAAGTTTTCTTCAAGCAACAATATTAGATCCACATTTTTTTCTATTAGACATAAATATTTTTTGTTACCTAGTGAAAAATTGAACAACTCAACCTTCTCAATTTTAAGTATTCGCATTAAATCCCCGGAAAATGTTTTTTTAATTTAGAATCAATCATTGTGAGTAATATCTTCTTACTATGCGTATTTCTTACTCGCCTTGTATCAAAAAGAAGTTCTTCTATCGGGTTTCTCACCTTAAAACGAATCACTTCAATCAATACAGCGATATTTTTCCGTGGTCAAATTTAAGCTTTTTCTGATCAGTTGGATAGTTCCTTACTGATTAACCAACGTGATTCACATATCTAATCTAATAATCTTAATGCGCTTTACTGATTAGAAGCCTGTTTCTGCAACCAATATACTGACTCAGGAATCACGACCTCCTAGTACACCATTCGCAGCTCTCACAAAATATCAAAAGCAATAGAAGAGCTCAAGACGGCACTAAGCCCTTGCCTGCAGGTTATCCAACCAAAATTCCTGATTTTCCGAGATGTCGGCTATTGCTTGGTCAAAAATAGAACTGGTCGCTAAAAAATCAAGGCAAAGGTTAAGCAGATCCAGTATTTTTGAAGGAAAAAGATTTGGCGAACGTCGACTATTTATTGCTGAGGCGAGCTTCCATTATAATCATATTTACACAAATTTTTAGATCAAAAGTAATATACTTTACTCACTATAACAAGATGCCACAACGTAAGATTTCTACTGAAAGTCTCCAGAGCTGGTCTCCAAGGACCGAAATGGCCGATGAGTTGATCAACTTCGACTATCAAGTCGACCCTCTAAACCCATTGAAAGAAATCCAAACTCAAATTGCTCAGACGAGAAGACAGCAGATTATTAATAACCGACGGAAAAACTTCCAGAATAAGAAAAAGACTGAGGTGATTAAACTCTCATTGGTGTTTATTCTAACGATTATATCTAGTTATGCAAAAACTACGTACTTGGAACGCCTTGCCCGCTTGGAGCTCGGTGCTCGTTTGCTCACGGCGAGGAGGAGTTAAAGCCAAAGCCGTTTAATCACTACAAGATGATGAAGTGCCGTCATTACCATGAAAAAGGTTTCTGCCAGTACGGTCCAAGGTGCCAGTTTCTGCACAATGACCGCAAAGGGGAAATCCGCAAGGTTAAATTAGAGTACGGCCAGCTGATGAGGATTATGGGTGATGCATTCCTTTTCGCAGAGAATGGTCATCAGGAGGAAAAGTTTAATGAAAATTTGATTGGTTTGGAAAAAATCAGTCTTAAAAAGCTCTCAGTATTTGAGGCTATTCGCGGCGCTCAGTAAATTGCTATAATTCAAAGGGAATTAGAGAAAACTAACTTGGCTTGATCAAAGGGATCGCATTGATGGGTCAAGGAATGGATAATTTACCGTTAATTTGATATCATTGAGTTTAATTGAGCTGTGCATATTTACTATTACATAACAAGAAGTTACTCCTTATATTCTACATTTTATATTTTTTCATAATTCGATATGGTAAGTATTAAGATCGTATCTCCGATTAAAGTTCATAATTCTAAGTAATGTGCTCCGAATTCTTTTTTTTTTTAAAATCCGCTTGAGACTAAATCGACGCTCTTCTATGCTAATCCTGAAGAATATAATTTTCTTCTTGGCAATCATGGAAGTATCTAGGTTGGTTAGATTATTACTATTGTTTTCAGTTTCAATGACTTCGTTGATGATAATATGAGCGCTTCAAGGAATCTGGCTCTGAAGAAGAAATTCTGCGGAGGGAAATTCATGGTCAATGGCTTGATATCTCTAACATTGATTGTGTGTATTTTGGAAAATTTCTCTCTATAGACAATTTGGCAATTGATTAGAATTATGAAGAGATGATACAAATATAACCATCGAATAGGTGTTTAAGTGAGCTCCGCTCATCTAATTTAAATTACTGAGTGGTTAGCACACTATGACTACAACGCTATTCGATTATCGCATAAAAAAAAAACATCACTTCATTCTGCGAATTAATATTCGATTACTGCAATCATGATATGATAGATGACTACCTCCAAAAAGAAATTGAGAATTACAATTTCAAATACTTTTTCATGATCTGCTCAAGTTCTTCTCTTTGCACTGGTTTTCTAATTATTCCATTCATTTTTGATTCTCTAAATTTTTCTTCATGCCGTTTTACGTCCCCTCCAGTCACTCCGATCACCGGCACACCTATCGCAAGCTTCTTTATCTCAGCAGAAGCTGTCCATCCATCCATACCCGGCATCATGCAATCAATCAATACAAGATCAATCGGCGGCCTCTGCTCAAGCCTCGAAGCGAATATTTCCAACGCTTCTTTCCCAGAAGTCGCTCGGACAGGTTTTGCTCCCAAGTCTCTGATTAGATCCTCGAATAATTCGAGATTCAGTATATCATCGTCAGCACAGAGCACAAGAGGCTTTCTCTTTGAATTGATTTCGATCGCTGCCGGAGCAGTGACTACATTTACTTGTTTCTTGTAGGTAGCACTTTTTAAAAGATCAAGCGCTTGCAACGCACTCTGAAGCCTTGCAATTGTAAGCGGTTTCGTGAGATAATATGAAGCTCTAATATCCGCACTTTCGCACAAGCGCTTTTCTTTATTATTGGAGTTCCCTGTGATAAAAGCTACTTTAACATGCTTCCTTCGTCCCTCTGAAATTTCAAACTGTCTGACCATCTGAACAGCCTCGATTCCATTGAGATTCGGCATATTGATGTCTGTGATGAAAAGTTCATAGTAGCCTACTGGCTTGCTCTTGAACGCGTTTACCAAACCCCATCCATCGCATACCGCATCAATTTCCTTGCAACCCAGCGATTTTAACATCTGAAAGTGCGTTTCGAGGTTATAAGGGTCATCATCGACGATGAGAATGCGCTGGGTTGACCCCTTCTCACAATTGTATGATAATAGCGTTGGTTTGGGTCCCGCTTCTGCAGACAGCGCAGCAATATCCGCTTTAATTATCACAACGAAGTTGGTACCAACATTCGGCTTACTGTACACTCTAATCCCTCCTCCCATAAGCTCCACGAGAGTTTTTGATATCCACAGCCCGAGCCCAGTGCCCATTTGTCTCTGGGAGGCTTCAGAGTTCACTTGCGAAAACCGTCGAAACAGCTTATCGATGTCCTCTCCTTTGATCCCACAGCCCGTATCGATCACCTCCAGCTTCAAAAACCCGTTCTTTTCTGAACTATCCGTGACTATTGACGGTTTCGGCGTATTAGTTCTGAACTCTCTCATGAGCTCGCTGGCATAGCACTCGCGAATCACAAAAGAAGAAGCTTCAGGAGACTCTTCTCCGATGTAAATCCGGCTTTCATTTACCAGATCTCGGAGGCTTCGGTAACTTAGAGCCTCCTCATTATGGTGTTTATTTTTATCGACTAACTTGTTCCCAAAGGCCGTGCTGGGAAAGAAATCCTGTTCACTTATTTCCCTCTTTCGGAGATAACTCACAGTTAGGCACACCGACCCAGATGACGTGAACTTGACCGAGTTGCTGATTAAATTAATGATTATCTGAGACGTCCTTTGGGAATCGAGTTTCACGAAAGGTGGTAGAGCTTGAGGAACGACTAGCATAGGTTTGAGCTGTTTTTTTACTACCATTAGCTTTACGATGTCCCAAATTGAATGTAGATACTGAGGGAGATTCATGCCGATAGGTGCTATTTCAAGCGTGCCTTTATTGATGAGTTTGCTTGTATCGAGAATATTATTGAGGTTTTGCAAGAGTAGCTCCGCGCAGAATTTCGCTCTGACTATCCTCGCTTGAAGCCGAGGAGTTTGGACCTCAGAGAGGAGGATGGAGAGGTTTCCCATGAGAATATTGAGAGGATTGCGCGTTTCATGCGAGAAAAGAAGAATAAAATTATCTTTTTCTTCAAGTAAGCGCTTGAGGTCCTGATTTGCTTGCTCGTATTTCGCGTTGAGGACTTTGAGTTTGCCAACAGCGTCTTCGGCCTCGTTAAGCGCTTTTCTTTCTAAATCCGAGTGCGAAGAGGATATTAGCATCACGAAGAGTAGACATACCAGGAATTGCCCTGCTTCTTGCTCAAATCTTTTGTAGCTGCAGTCTTCGAGAGGGAATGGGTTTTGATATCTTGAAACAACGAACCACGGCATCATGCAAGCTGATATATATGAGACCCGGAAAAATAGCTTTCGTTGTTCAAATCCGATTGATACTGCATTTGCGACTGATATTAAACGTGCAAGCCCGATCTCACCTGGAGATAGCAAGAGAATAGGGTACGGCAGGAGACTTGCTCCGAAGTTCGCGAAGTGACTGAAGAGCGGAAATGCAGTTGTGGTGAAATAATTTGCAATTAGTAAGCAAATACTGAAAACTCCTACACAACTTGCTGCTGGTAGCTCGACGTAGCCGAAATAAGTTATAAGTTGGAATAATACCGCTCCGACAGCTGTATTGAGACAGCGATCGCGTTTTTCTGCCTCGAAATGAGATAGACTGTTAGATTTAGTCGGCATCGTAGTTTTCGAAGCTAATTTAATTAGCAAATAGATCAAATAAAACCAAAAAATAGTTGATAAATTTAAGTCAGAAATCAGAATCGCCGATCTCATTCCCTTGAATCTATAATCAGCTTTTCTGAGGAGGTTGAGATTGTACTTTGGCGTTTTAGAAACAGAAACCAGGTGTTTTGGAGAGATTCACGAAAGCTTCCAGAGTTTGCAGTAGACAGAGTAACTATAAGTCTGTAGATCTAAATTCTCCCCCATATATCGTTGATTAATGGGCACCATTTTCAGGCTTAGGTGTCTTCTTGATTTAGATTAACAATTTTGCTGTTGATATGGAGAGTTCTTGCCAATAATTCCTGTATTCTGAGATAAGGCCAATGAAACTCCATATGATGCGTTAAACAACAAAATTATCGACCGGTCCTATATATGCTCCTGTGTTTAAACTTATTGGTTCCTCTTTTTCACAATGATCTATTGCAATAGCCTGATAAATCAAAAGTTTTCATTCCGAAGTGTTAATTTAAGAATATCACTTAAAGAGCGAGGAACTATTTAGTTTGTTGTTGAGAAAACACTGATTTCCAATATCACAGAGAGAACCTGAGAAAGAGAAGGGTATTGATAATACGTTAACGGCTTTGTTAAAACATGAATATATAAAAATGTGTAAAAATAGCTTGATAAAAAAATTGTCTAAAAGATAACTAATATTCATGATCTTAACAACAAACTATGGTCTCTTTTTTACAATAAATAACTTATACTTCATATAAAACTTATTTTGCATAATATTAACTTAATAATGTTAATTTGATATGCCGTCAGAAACTGACGGCGACGGCGTAAGACTCAAAAGTCCTCTTACACCAGCTTCATTTCATCAAAAGAATCTCTTGTTATTTCAGTCGTTCCCGTTGACACCTTTGAACTCGATGGTGTAATTCTTGACACCAATTTCGCTTTGAAACTCGAGTTAACTTTCTGCTTGCTCGTAAATGATGCCATTTTACAGTCCAATACTCTCATGCTTGCGCTCGAAATCTCATCAGCGTCCACCACAGAGCTCTCCTCCACAATAAATTGCTGCATGTTGCTTCGACATTTCTTAGCCATGTCTCTGCTAATAGAGCCAATGTAAACAATGTCCTCGTCGGAAGAAAGCTTCAGATAATCATCTCCTCCGAGCTCTCTAACGTAAGTTTTCATCTTTAATTCAACCGGTCGCACGTCTTCTTCACCAGCCAGCTTCTTGAGCACAGGCAGAAGCTTAGTTAGCTCTTGATCATCGGCTTCTCCTCGGAAAGCGTGGATTTTGAAGCTATTAAACGGCTGGTTGCTTGCTTGGAGCGCAGAATCGTCAATCAAAATGAGATCTTTGAAGTTTTTTCGTATCACAGAGAGGTCCTTTACGAACCCCTTCCCAGATAACTTGCAATGGTCTCTATGGTAGACTTCCTTGACGTATTCATTGATATTTAGCAGATCTATCATCGCATAAGCGTATTCTTTCAAACTCGACGTGTAAATGAAGATCGTAAACTTCTTGCTGAGCTCTTTGACGAATTCTTCAACGCCAGGTCGTTTGATAACGAAATAACACACTAGCTTCCCACTGTGTTGAATCTAATTTTAAATTAAATGAGCGCGGATTAAATCTCAAGACATTTACCAAAATCCTTTGATGAGCGTATTTAGGCGGCTTTGTGGTCGTATGCAGCAAAGTCTCATCGAGATCCAAGACAAGTATCTTCCCATCAGTTGCTGAGGTATCTACCGCTTTTGTTTCGGCCTGGGCTGCCTCGTTGGGTTGTCTAAAATACTAGCTTAGATAAGGTTGAAAAATGGCGTTTACCTTCGTAGCGCGCCGGCAATTCCCATGAGGAGATTTTGAGAGCGAGAGGAGGTTGGCTCTGGAACGTCTCTCATAGCGATTTGGGGCTTAACCGAAGCGGGTCTTGAGTTGAGGAGTTTTAGCATGTTTGAGTTTGTTAGAAAATGATTAATTTTTTCCTCGAAGCAAAAGCGTATTATAATTTTGAATTTTTGGGTACATATGATTCGGAGAATGTTTAAGAAAAAAGAATTTTGGAAATTTATCATGGCTAAGACAACAGAATTTAATTATTTAATTCAAAAAGCTACATTAATTTCCAGAATATGACTGTAAATGCTTCTTTAGGAATCCTTCGAGAATTAATTCCCTTGATTTTGTAAAAAAGATTCGATATGATCAAAACAATATAATAAGTAATATTTATAAACCAAATGAAATTACTTAAAAATTTTTGAATTGGATCGATCGACAAGCAGTTCGTTCTATTAGATCGTTCTAATTTTCAAATTTGATTCGAACTGCTCGCTAATGACGTCAATTCGAACTCTTCGCGGGAATAATACGTTTAAACTTTTCGTAACTCAAAAGAAACCGAGGCGACCTTCCAAAAAGATACCAGAGGATGTGCTGATCAAAGAAAGTTCATCATTGCCCAGAAATTGCGAAGTTTATTGTTCTGTGACACGTATGCCTCATCGCTGAGCTTACGATTAAATTGGCGCTCGGCGATAATTTAGAACTTTAAGGATCGAATTCGCGAAGGTTAGAACCTTTACTAAAATTAGAGTCATGGAAAGTATGATGAACGCCAAGAGGGTCATTAATATCGTTACTTTATGGCTTTGTGGACTATGAAAGCAAATAAAAATTAGCCCTAGTAGTGATATTTCATCTAAAGGAAGAAATCTCATTCAAATGTAGATTATAGAGAAGTTTTTTTAAATTTTTTGCAGAGAACTGAGGTTTTCCTCGGTCTAGGCTCGTTAGCTCATGACATGTAGGGGTTTTAGATTATGTTGGGTAGAAGAGAGTCTGAATTTTTTCATTTCTGACAAGGCAAATGAATCCATAAATGGGTTTAATTGTCTCACTAATCGTAAAAACGGATACCTGGATCTCTTAGACTTGCTTTTTTGAATAGTTAGTGGATAAGTTTTGATTGAAAAGTGAAAGTCCTCGTTTGTAGAATGTTTTCATGAAATTGAGATGATCTTGAGTCACTTTTCAGAGAAAATAGATGATTTCCTTGTTTTGAGAGTTAACATGAGAAATGCTGTCGATCAATCGCCATAAACAAATCAAAGATAATATTTCTTGTTGGGAAGGAAAGAAAATTTGTATCGCACGCAGAAAAATTGAGTTTTTTCAATTGGACTCCAGTACGAAAGAGAACTGTTCTATATTATAGTGAGGATAAAGTATCTGTTGGTCTAAGTTGTTGTGCAGCTGTCAAACGTGGATAAAATATCCTTTGTAATGGTAAGAGTAGTGGAATTTTTCGCCATTTCTAACGAAAAATGAGAAGTTGATAATGACCTTGATAAGGTCATTATGCAGATTATCTGAGTACTTCGTGAGCTATTTTTTAATCAAAATAAAAAATACTACCACGCAAAGAAATTCCTGAGGTTCACGTATTAGATACCTGTTTGGGCAAAGAAATCAAACAGTGTGAAAAGGTGTATTGCTCTGCGAGGTCTTCTAGCTTATCAGCGATTAGTTTTAGCGACATTTTTTTCTTCATAACATTGTTTCTTAGCCCTTAGACTCTCTTCGAGCTTAGATGATGCATGTGAGGGTTTATCTTATCAATACTAGTATAGAGCACTCGATGTGGACCTTTAATGACAAAACAGCAATTTTCACAGTATTGAGACACTAATGATAACATTGCGTAGATACTTGAACTTATAGGTTTCAATGCAACTTAAATCTCAGTCTTGCCTCAAAAAGACAAGAGTGAGGTTACATCTAGTTCACATTCTTCTTCGAAACACTATAGGAACAAAAACTTCCTCTACCCTGAAAAAAACTTTCTTTTTAACAAGTAGCAAGAATGTTCTACTCTTAAATTCAGGAATTTCCGTTAAATATGCTGTTTGGGTAGTGACTTCTTAGAAATGGCTTGAATTTTCGAATGTCTTACAATGCTTAATACCAGCAATCAATGTATTAGTTCAGTCAATAAATTTCTCTGATTTAAAATATGCTTATTGATAAAAAGTATGCATGAGAAGAAAATGTGATAGAAATGCAGAGAAACTAAACTCCTCCTCTCACTTCCATCCTTGATGTCTTCGGTTGCAAATTGTTCAGTATCTTGTCTTAATCGAAATTATAGCCCTCATACTTTTCCTAAAAGAATTGAGAGATAGCTCAGAGTCAGTAGCTCCAGAATTGCGCGCTCTAAACAAACTTCACAAACGAATAATTTTTAATTTCAAGGCCAGCCATGCTGTCTAGAACTCTCATTTTGTTTCCCTTTTTGAGAAACACATTCTTTTCTTGAATATTTGCGGCCAGAGACCCAAATCCTTTTGTGAAGTAGCCTTTTTTCTATAAGATGCTAATTTTTTCGCTTCGTTTTCCAATATATTCAGCACAATTCTCAACAAACCTTACTTTTATGTAACTTCACAGAGATCCAATTAACTATTCCCGTAGATAAGGGTGGAACTCTTAAAGATTGACGATTGTGGTGAGATGACACGCTGCGGGTGTCTGTAGAACAGCTGGCCAAAAAATATCCAAAAGCTGGAATTTCGAAAAACGCGAACTGGATTTCCTATTGATAGTTTTCAGGTTCGAATTATTTTGTTTAATTAAATTAAGTAGCCAACATTCGCGAATGATTCGTGTCAGTTATTCATTCTTTTTAGGTTCTTCAACATCACCGCTTTTTCTTTCTAATCATTCGAGATGGTACTTCGATCAGTAATTCGCTATCTCCTTTTTTGAACAAGGTAAATATAACTGATTTACAAAAGATATAGAATGTTTTCTTGTATTATATAGCCGTTGATGGATGATTAGAAAGTTCTAAAGATTTATCAGAAAATCACTATTTTGCTGATGCCACTAGCGGCCAACCAGTTCTCCAGTACCTGTTGCCTTCAAAACCATGGCCGATCTCCCAACTAAACAAATAAAGCTTTTTGTAAAATGAATAGCACACCTGAGACCAATTTCCCTACTCCGGGAGCAGAAAACCCAATCGTCGATCCTTTTGCCATTGAAAGATTAGATACACTCGACCCTCCCACCCGCTACTCCTCGCAAGTCAGTCTTAACCGCATGCTGAGCCTCACTCCATCGAACAGATGTTCAATGGAACCACTTCAAGAGAAGGCAAAGGAGACTCCCAAAGACGAGTCAATCATAGTGCCTGACCTCAACATACCACCGCTCTATGCAACACCACAAAACAACGAAGATAAGCTGAAAAGTCACTTCAGCGTCAAGCACAAACAGAAGCGATTCTGCTGCTATATGCTGCTGATTCCTTTCTCGTTATTGGTCATCACAGCACTGACGATGTTTGTGTTCTTCGCGAGAAGCGGGTCGAACGAGCCGGTGTATCTTCAAGGTGAGCTACCTGATGAGAACGGAATAGACGAAACCCAATGGGAGGATAATCGCCTTGATAGTGATACGTACATGAAGGATGATGGCAATAAAGAAGTCTCGCTTTATAATGCTTCAGATCTAAATTCGACTGAAAGCAACGTGAGCAGTCTGTTAACGCAGGACCTCACGAATGCTACTTCAGACAACGTCACGAATGCGACTTCAGACAACGCCACGAATTCAAGTGTAAATGCCTCAACGACGAACACAACAGCAAAAAATGCCTCCAATATCACGGTGATTTACTTATCGTATATACCAGTCGCAAATAAAACTACTGCTCCCACTCAAAATAAAACCATTGTTGTCAATAACACAGTGACCAAGCCCAATACAACTAAAACTGCCAGCGTACCTGTTAAGAAAACTCCAACACCCAGAGCAAATAACTCTTCTACATCACAAAAACCCAAACAAAATATTCCGAAAGCCGTACCTGTTGTTCCTCCAAACTCTGGACCGCTTCGTGTCCCGGCGAGACAACAACAGAAACCGGTGTATAGGCAACCGATTAATAGGAGACGAGGTCGGGGCGATGATAGCGATAGCGATAGTGATAGTGACGATGACGACAACAACAATCGTCTGCCATGGTATAAAAGAATAGTGAGGAGAATTAGGGATAAAATTAGAAGATTTTTTGGACATTAGTTTACTTAGCTGATAGAATTAGCTAGCAACAAATTCATACTTATAATTATTACTGCTTTAGACACATCTGCACGTGATTAGGAAATGAAAATGAATTTAGAATTAAAATATTTTTCTTTATGCAAAAAATAATTTGATGATTAATGAAAACAATGGATGAACTAAACTCTGACTTTAATCAGAACATTTGATTTCAATGTAATTTTCCCATAAAATTTTTGTAAGCTACACAAAGCGAGTTCGAAGCTTTTGCTGGGCTCGGTCTCGGGCCAGAAAAATCAAATAGTAAATGAAGGAGAACTTAAATCTAACAATAGCAGGTGGTTTTGGATTACTCGTAGTGAAAAAATTGTTGAATTTTCATTAAAACATGAGTAATAATTTAAAATTATAAGGACAAGACGAAGTAAAATGGTAAAAATACATTATCGCTAAAATTTCTGCCTTAAGCATGAAACTTTCGATTTTATAACTCAGTATCTCATAAAAATTGTATTGATTGGGAATTATATGTTATTAAAATGTTTATTAGTTAGCCATATATTGCATTTTAGAAGCAATTTGGCTAACAAAATCCGTGAGTTTCTTGTCTTCCAAAGACAACCCTCGAACCCATTCGGATTGTTTAATTTCATTGATTGTGAGTCTCTCGCAAGGGTCATAGTTGAATAATCTGTTCAATAGACTCTTAAAGCTCTCCTTGAACATCCCTTTGGGAAGATGTCCATCCTGAGCCTCCTTAAGCTGCTCGTGAGTTTTCCAAAATTCATCGAATTTCCCTTCGATTATTAAATTATAAAGGCAATCTTCTTCAGTCGCAGCTTCAAAAGGCAGGTTTCCAGTCACCATGATAAAAAGCACCATGCCTAACGAGAAGAGATCAGCTTTGAATGGGTTGTACTCCGTTTCTAAATGCTTTTCAGGGCAGAAATATAACGGTGTTCCCAAGACACCAGTCTTTGAGGCATCTTGAGAAAATCTGCCTGCAGTGCCGAAATCAGCGAGCTTCAGGTTAAATTCCGCATCTATGAGGATATTCTCGGGCTTGATGTCCTCATGTGCGATTCCTTGAGCATGGAGATATTCAATTGCGTCGAGGAGCTGTTTAAAATAGGATCTCGCTACCATTTCAGGGAATCTGCCGAATGCTTCAATGAGACTGAGGAGGTCGCCTTTGGCTGCGTATTCCATGGCGATGACAGACAATTGCTGATGCTCTGGCAAATAAGCTCTGGCTTCATCAGAGTCGAGGACTGTGTGATGAGTAACTTTGATAATTCTCGGGTGATCGAGGCCATTGAGGAGCTCGGCCTCTCTTCTCGAGGTTTCTTCCATGGAATCGAAGACTTTCAAGGCAACCTTTGCTTCAGTGTAGTTTTCTTTTGCAAGGAAAACGTTGGCTGTGGAGCCGTTGCTGATAAGCTTAGAGAGTGTCCATTTGTCGTTAATAGCGTTGATTCTCATATACTCCATGTGTTATAAGCTTCGTTAGGGTGTTTTTGTGCAAAAATATTTGTTTTTATAATCTCTGTAGTCCCTCCGGATTTAAATCGTCTGGAAATTCCACGAAGTGGAATTGGAATGTTCCTGTATAATTTTCGATTATTGGCACATTGTTCGTGATCGTTCTCTTAAAATTTTCGCTCATAGCAGAACTTTCAATGACGAAAAATATTTTATCCAGCATTAAAATATTTATATTAGCCTTTTGAAATCTAATTCTTTTGCTTCTCAGATTTTCTTTCAGCGAAGCCCTGTATTCGGAAATAATTTTGAAATTTCGGGAATACGCACTGGCTTGAACTGTTGGAGACGTCTGAGGCATTTTCTTCTACAAAGAGAAAGAACGTCTGAAAGTTCGCGATTCAACGTTGGAGGAAACGACGAGAGGCGTTCTTGGGTGAGGGGAGCTTTGGTTTTTACAGAAGGAATGTGCTTCTAAATAGGAAATTGCCGTGAAATTAGCACAAAGATTAAATTTCCCAAAAATAAACGCTCGGATTTTTAAGGAATACAGTTCTGGAATATTTAGAATCTTCATTGCCCTCCTAATATGAATTTTCTGGGTAGATTCCAATTAGAGAGAGCTTTTAACATTAGCAAATTAATATCACTTAAAACTTTCTACCTATAATTTTGTTACGCCGTAAAAAGGAACCAAAATTCAAGCAGGACTTCGTCGTTGAAAAATTCGCCTTTGTTACTTCTCATAAGTCGGCTGGGAATCTTTTAACCAAGTCTCTAACAGCCTCTATTACATCTTTATATTGAGTTAGGCCAACATTTGCGACATTACAAGCAGACATAACTAAATCATCACGATAAGCGGACAGGATAGGCATAGCTCTCAAATTACTGATTTTCTAATCCTGACAACAGCCATGATAGCAAATCTTCATCAAGAACAGAGAATTCAAGCATGCATGCTAACAGGTTCGGATCGGATAACCCTTGAATGGCAATCTATTGTAGAAGATTCATTTCATAAGCAGTTTGATAGCTAAAATACACCATTTTGTGCATGGCTAATAAGAGCTCAGTCGTTCACAATTAACTTAAGTAAGTAATTTAATTCAAAACATTTTTCCTGCAGAATTCCTTTAATGAGAGGCATTCACAGTTCTTTCTGAACACTACTCTTCTCAGATAGGAAGAACGCCTTAAAAGGCTCCCATGTAAAAAAAGTTTTAAGCTGGCAAGGCTCTTTTATGCTGCTACTGAATTATTGGATGTCAACTGAGAACGAAGGGTTCTCGAGGAGCATCCGATTGTTTACTGATCAATCGATTTTAAGCTTAATGCATCGATTTTCGAATCGAAGGAAGTTCCGTTCAGTACTGACCAATCCAATAGGAATATTTATTCAAAAAATGTAAAATATTTGCATCTAAAAGATTTTTGTTATTATTGCCCAATAAGACCACCATGAAAAACCAAACCAAAATCATCATTAAGCCTCTTGGCGCAGAGCTCATTATGGAACAATCCTACTGGATCCATAGGCCAAATATGTATTGCACGGTGACTGTAGGCGAAAAAATGCTCTCCTCCACTGAAAGCAATGAAGTTGGTCCCATTGCTAAGTGGAACGATACCTTCGAAATAGCCTATACCGGAGAAGATGAAATTAAAGTCCAGCTGTGGAGCAAGGTGGCCGTCACAAAGAACGACTTCTTGGGAGAGGGATCGATTCATATGCCTAAATCTGGAAAGCTCAGCGAGGGCATTGACTTGTATTGTGACGGCAAGGTTGTAGGCAAATTGAACCTCTATGTTGAAATGAGGGAGAGCGTTCCTGAGAAACCGTGGAAGAAGAACATATTTAAAGGCTTCAGCGCTCTTAAGAAGATCCAAGGACAATAACAACTGAAGCCACTTACAATAATTATCTGTTATATGGCGGAGGAGGTCGAGAAAATCCTGGAGAATAAGTGCGTCTTAATTTGCATGATTACTGTTGCTTGCATGGAAGCACATCGGAAGTGCTGGTATAAGAATTCATATATGAGTTACGAAATAAGTAATTGAACTCGAACTCATATTAAATAAATAGTGAGTGAATGCTAGGATCTATATATCTATATGTAAGAAGAAAACATATATCATTGAAAACATGTGTTTAACACTAATTAAAACATTACTGTTTTTTCGAAATTAGAAGCGAGTACTGAGTTGGAAAAAGCTACTGATTGTAATTATGATTCCGATTGGAACTAAAAAAAGGAATGAATCTTAGAAGATGCAAAATAGTGGATCCTCTTTTCTTTATGTTAGCAGAGTTTTACTTCGTGGAGATACCATTTGAGCTTTTTGGCTGCGAATGCATTGCCTAATTCTTTTTTCAGTCTCGAAGTGCAAACAATTGATGAGACTATTTCATTCTCCTCTTTCATAAGCTCGAGTTTTACTCAGTCATGTACATTGATTCCTACTATAAAATGCTATTTCAATGTTAACTCGAATTGTTAGATCTTTTATTTTGCGCAATAATTTCAATTTAAATTCGCAAGATCGTTAATAAGCTAATTAGACCGATGACGCTTATTTTTTAGAAGAAATACAGAACTTAGTCTTCAATACAAGCACCTTTCAACCTTTCTGTCCCCAATTGAAGACAAATGCCAAAATAAGCGCTTTTTAAGCATTTAAATGTGATTTCGTAAGCTACTATTAAGTACATTCTTTGCTTATCCATAGCTCTAACACTCCCCAGCAATAAAACAGTTTTAGAGGTGAGATAGCCCTCTGATTTCTTTAATGGACTCTTCGCTTTCGAAAATCGTATAAAGTGGCTTTTTTAGTAAAAAATCAATAAAAAATAAATGTACTACGACTAACTGGCGTAATTAATTCACGATATATTTTAGGAATCAAAAACTGACTCACCGCTGATTCATTTACGCTATTGATCTTTGAATTAACAGTTGGAGCATTATAGATCTTTTCATTTCGGTCGCCGAGAGACTTGACACGTGGTGTTTACGATGATTAATATTACATCAATAAATTTGGTTATTAACGTGTAGACGGTACATTGAAGGAAAATATTGAAAGAGAAAGTGTTACAGACGGCCAATGGTCTAAAAAATCACTTCGATACCGTTGATACTGTTTAAAGCTGTAAGGCTCTAAAATACTATATAAAAGTTTCCAACTTGCTCAAGGAGGCGGAATGGCTCCGAACTGGTCCTATTTCTGTATTATGGCTCACTCTCGCCCTCAAATCCAGTGGCCCCTGCTTTATAATAACCATGTCAGTTTAAATTCTGAAGAATTAATAAGCTTGAATTCTGTTAGCAAAAAGCTCTACATTATTAATTTTATTCAAATTTTTACATGGCCAGCTTACGTTATAATAGAATAACCCCCAGATATATAAGGACTTTTATAATAGGCAAGTTATTTAGTCAGAACTCCAATGCAAGAACCAAATTACATCTCTTACTCCAACTCCGAAGCTGGAGACTACCCTGAGCTCACAAGATACGGAATCGACGACATCCCAGTCTCCAGTACCAGTAACTCACCATCCTAATGCATCTAATCTTAATTCTTTAGCCTTTCAGAAAACTCTCTCCAATTTCCAACCCGACCTCTACTCACCTATATTTCTCTTTGGCAGAGAAACTGAGACCGAAGAAAGAGATCTGAAGCAAGAAAACTTCCCTGAAGACTCTTACGACAAGACCAGCCGAACTGACTCGCAAACTGACAATCCGAACCCTAATTCCGCTGAACTGATGGTGGCTGAGCAACAGAATGAAAGCGAGCTCGTGTCCAAGGCTTTGACTGATCAACCAGTCTCTACATGTGATATCGAAAGCTCTCAAGATGATATATCGACCGACGAAAGCCCAGAAGGTTTAGGGCTTCAGGAAATTGCCGCGCAGTCTTGTAATTACGAAAAGCACCTCGAGAGAACAGAAAAATCGGTTGTCATCAGGGTAAAGCCTTCAAATTTCATATTTGAAAGTTTGGAGAATCATCTGAGGGAAAATAAGGTGAAACTGAGCAAGAAAGCTCGGGCTAGGAGGAGCTTGAAGAGATCGAGAAATAAGCGACTGCAAAAAACGATAACGTTCAATCAGAAAAATTTTTCGAAGAAGCTTGGCGATCAGTTCTGTGAGTTCGTGTGGGAGGAGTACAAATTTAATTGCAGTCCCAAACTCAAGGATAAAATGAGTTGGAAACTCCTAAATAAGTATTTGATTGGTGAAAGCGTCATGAAAGGACTTTCGGCAGCTGTGTTTCTGAAGGCGTTTATAAATTTTATGCAGAGGTATGACCTCCAGTCAATAAACGAATCGAAAACGAATGAAAACTCGAAGATTTACTATAAAATTTGCGCTGAAGGGATGAAGATAGCGTTTCTGGAGCTAGAGACCCTTCGCGAGGAGAATGAACCCTATGGGCAAGTGGTCGTGAGGAAAGGGTACCCAGAAGCGATTATTGAGTATTATTTTAATAAAGAAACTTCGAGTGTAGAGTAAGGAGAAGGTACATTGCGTTGTTATTCACATCATAAATGATTGAAGTTGTATATTGTTAGTTCTTCATTTATATATTTGGTCTCAAGAACCACTCTCCTTTCATAACGATTTGGTATTTAGAATTATAATTTCCATTGTCGAAATAAAGTTAAACCGCCCTCTGAATGATTTCCTCTGCCTGCATATTGTAATTGAAACTACGAATAAGCACTTAACAAAAACCACTTAGGTTATGTGAAGGCATCATCAGCCTTTGCCTTTAATAAAAAGCGCCAAGAGTGGCCAGGATAACAGAAATTGCTTTCTTACAACCCGAACAATACACTACTTAAATAACGCTTAAGATTGGACATGTTTTTTTTTATACGATATAATCACGCTAGCACAGTACCTGGTAAAGGTGATTATTTACTTAACATAAACGATACAAAAATCATTGAATAAAGATTATTCATAGAAGACACGGAGTTAGTCTCTCCTGGAAATGACGCTGTACTCTGAAATATAGGAACTCGCTAAAATATCTTTCCTTGTCGAATTCATTGATTTGATAGGATTTTGGAAATCGTCGACTATCATTCTATCATCAATCTTCCTGATCTGCGACTCGTAGTCAGTTTTCCACAGCAAAAAGGCAGCCAAAAAAGCCAACGAGTAGATACCAATTCCCATTCCCAGCCAAACCCCTTTAGCGCTCCAGCCTAAGCCTACCCCGAAAATGAATGCTCCTGAGATTCCAATCGCATAAAGTGAAATCAGAGCTATCATAAAACCTAAGCGCTCTCGCATAGCCCCTTTCAGAATTGACATTAGAGTCATTTGAATAAAATCTGCCGGCATGATCCAGATAAAAATCTGAAGGATCGCTGTCGTTGCTTCAACTATCTTTTCGTTTTGGAAGAGAAATCTCACAATTTGGTCGCCCCAGAAGTACACCACACTCATCTCAACAGCCAAAAATAGCAAAACTGTCAGTAGCAATGCCTTGCTAATTTTCCGCGCTCTTGGCGCTTCCTTCCTGCCGAGGGAATTCCCGATTAAGATCATTGCGGTTTCAGACAGCGCTAATACAGGTGCGAAAAGAAGCAACGCAATAATGTAAATAAAAGTCTGCGAAACCGTCTGGTCAAGGGTAAACGTTCCACCCATCAGCACGCATATCGTGAAAGCCAATAATTGAAGTACAAAGAATGAAGATACGTACACTTCGTTAACAAACTGGGTCCATATTCCACAGAACGCGCTTCTACCGGGCCATCGCCTTGTCCGTTTGAACTTTGGATGTACGATGATGTAAATTAGCAGAATTACGCTACCAGTCAATTGAGACAGACCTAACGCAAGCATAGTGCCCTTGATTCCGAGCCCGAATGTCGTTACAAATAACGAACAGTAGAACCAATGTCCAATCAGCACGAAAATTTGGATTATCATCACTGAGAAGAAGGTTGTATGAGCATTGACGTAAGCTTTAAGAGTGTCATATAAAGTCAATCCGATTATTGCGAGGAAGGAAAAAACGCAGCATTCGGACGCAGCTTGTGCGACGGGCTCGGCGAAATCGAGAAGCTCAAATATCCATACCGAGCATGCGCAAAGAATGTAGCAAACGAGAGCTTGAATCGCTCTGAGAACCAGCGCGCGATGAAAATACAAAGGCACAAGGCTGTAGCTCAGCGCACCAAGAGCCTGGGCAGCAAGGACGGTAGTTCCTGTATTCAGCGAGAGGATTATGCCAAAAATCGTTGCCATAAGCCAGGCGAGACCGAGGCCGAGACCAGCTACCGTGTCTTCATCTTGGGTCTGAGAGATAAAATGCACGTTTATTGCTAGCATCGTGCACTGGATGAAGGTGAACACTGCGCTTGGGAGGGTTAATGAGAGAACTGAACCCATACATTTGGAAAATGAAGGTGGATGGATAAGGGAAGCGAGGTGGAGGAGATGTTCAGAGACTGTACTGTCTCTAGATTCAGAGTTTTTGGGAGATTTCTTGCTCTTGAACATTTGATGCTTTTTATTTTAAGACTTTTATTACAAAAATTTTCAGACTCGAAAATTCAACAGCCAATCGCCTCTAAAAAAGACAGGATTCTCGATTTGGTGCTGGGAAAACTCAAGGGGTTATTTAAAAAATAACAGAGAAAATCATTCTGAGTCCATGCTTTATTAGTAGCACACCTGAGGATCTTTGTTTAAAAGAGTAAGAAAAATATTGGCTCAAGAATCTTGGCGTGTGAAGAAGAGTTGGATAATAGTGCGTATCGGTTCCACGGATAAGTTTAAACAGAAATTCTTCCTTATTTTCGGCTAGGAAGTATGATTTTTAGGTAGGAAACTCATAGTCTTCTATTGCAGCCATTGAATACTGTAGATATTTTTCTGATACTAGTTTTACGTGTTGTTACGGTAATCCAATCCTTAACCAGAAGATTTAAATACCCATTGACTTATGTCCAACGAGAAGAATCATATATAATAGCCAAAATCAAAAGATTACAGGCCAAACCCAATGAACTAATGCCCAGACTTGATTATTAAGCTCCTCTTTCATTCAAGGACATTCCTATTCCTATACATGTACTTTCCTTTTTTTTTCAATGAACTTAGAAAAATAAAGAGAATTGTTTTATTGGTGATTAAGCAAGCCTAATCAATGAGTTTTTATTGGCTTTCGGCTTTAAACTTTATGGAATTTTTACTCGTAAAATTTTTGTTCAAAATCAAACTATCACTACTACTTCTATCTGATTTAAGCAATCTGAGGCGCCTGATTACAGCTTGTCGATGTAGTTGTCCAAAGATGGGATACCTTCCTTGAGGTTCTTTCTCTTTCTGATATCGACAACGATGGATCCGGCCTTGGTGTCAGCTTGGTATGGATCACCAGAGACTTGAGCCCAATGGTGGAAGACGCATTGTGGGAAAGCTTGTCCGGCGGTGTTGGCTCTCAAATGAGCAGTGAAACCTATTATTATCAGGTAAGAATT
>ENA-UOTX01000216-UOTX01000216.1-compost-metagenome-genome-assembly--contig:-NODE-216-length-64175-cov-62.990421_pt1 | contig 64175 bp, 50 predicted proteins | sample MGYA00238143_ERZ746982 | MGnify/ENA primary metagenome ERZ746982 (study PRJEB28758, sample SAMN06268862) | compost metagenome | isolation source: single cell | place: USA: California, Emeryville, Joint... | reverse complement strand
GTTCACTAATAATTGAAAAGTTGGGTTCGCATTTTGCGATAAAGCAAACTTCAGACTTAAGAAAATATCATTGTCTGCTTGTTATGTGAATGTTTAGTTTTCCTTCACCAAAAGTTTTGTTTTTCAGATAGGGAGAATGCATGATATGCTGAATAATAAGGGAGAATAGCTGATAATAGCTAGGATAACTAGTTCTAAACGTTTTTATTTATTGTGCCTGATGATTATTCTCCCAAATTTCTTCTACTTCTTCTAGTGGTTGCTTTCCCTTTTATGTAATTATTGACTTTGAATTTTCTCAAATGAAACAGACTGACATGGTACGATCTAGGTAGAATTCGAATAGCATTTATTAATCAAACAGTGTAAATTTACGATTATCTGTGGTCTTTCCAGTATAAAGCTTTTTCCCAGTCTTGAAGTCCAATAGTGCTACCGTCTTGTCACCTGAAGAACTCACGAGCATATCACCGCTTGGACTCCATCGCACACAATTGATTTCGTCTATATAATAGCAATTAGAAGTCAGGAAAGATTTATTAAACAGAAAAATATTACCGATGTGAATATCATCATAAGTTTGGACAATCTTGGATTCTCGTTTGTCAAATATCTTCACATTTTTATCATCTCCACCTGCAGCCAACATATTTCCATCGCTCTGGCATACATCTATCCAGTACGTCCACCCTAACAGTTATGAATGTCAACTAAAACAAAAATAAGAAGAGGCAAAACACAACAGTTCAAAACACAAAATTAACCGGTTAATCCTCTTTTACCAATTCAAAGAAGAAGAAGGATAATAAAAATAAAACTCTGCAGGCACTTACTATAATTTGATTCAATTTGGATCGGATTCTTCAAAATGAGAGTTTTCTTCCCAGTATCTAGGATATTGAGGAGTCTCTCATCATACTTGACATATAATAGTGGCTCATCAGGATTTGAGCTCCATCTGCAACGTGCACAAGAATCTAACAAGTAATTATAAGAATAAGAGAATTTTAATGATTTTAATTAATTAGGTAAGTTATAGTAATTACGTTGTTCAGTACTATATTGAGAGTGCCATCTCGATTTTCGGATGAGTTTTACAATGCCATCGGACTTTGATGTGTCAACATTAAACAGATGGTAAGCTATCTTCCCTCTAACACATATTGCTCCAAGAAAGTTCCTTCTTGGGTTGAAAGTCACATCTCCTGAGCCACTCACTAGAAAGTAGAAAAGACGAGATAGATTTTAACTCCTTGGCTACAAACCTCTCAATCGTTCAATTTATTTGAATAATTATTATTTTGTCTTGAGATACGAAAACATTTTCTAAACCTTTTTCTTCAGAGATATCAACAGAAATTTTAAGAAGGAAGCAACATATCGTTACACTTTTTTCCACGAAAATAGACGACGAAAAGCTTGAAGCTTGCTAGACTGCTATATCAAGAAGCGCTCACTCAAAAGTAAGGGTTTTCGTTTCATGCAGACTTTGGAATGTCATCAAAGGCAGGATCTGTCTATACATCAAACTTAGAAGCTAATTGAGTAATAATGCATTAAAGCGAGCGAACTTATCAGTGATAATTTAGTACTGAATAATTCGCAATCTATTCCTGCATGCTTAGTCTGTTTACTCATCAAACGAATATATAAACCAACAAACTCTTCAGCTTCAGATTTCTGTTGATGATTTAAAGAATCAATATTAGATCTGATATGAAAATTATAGACCCATCATACACTAATTCTCAAAATAATAACTTGCTTTTGTAGATATTTTATTCAATCCTTACACATACACACACACAAACTGGACATCAACCCAAAATTATAAATTACATATTTAAGATAGTTAAGGAATCTTCCTTTCCTTCTGGGCAGCTTGCCTCCATGACAAACTAAACTCGTCAATTCTTGCCATGAACTCCTGGTGGAAACCAACCGGCTCCTCTCCTGATTTCACGCTGCTGAGGTTCAATCCAAGGCCTCCTGCCGATTGCATATTTTTATTTTTGAGATTAGTAAAATCCAACTTGAGCTTGCTCTTTAAAGAAGGATTTAGGTCGAGTTGCTTTTGTTTCATCTCCAAATCATCGTCGCATAGCAGTTGATCAGACAAATTATCTCTTGATTCTCTCTCGGTACCTAGTCAATATCTAAGGTACATAGCAGAATTTGATATCTACCTATTTGACTAACAGACCCAGGACTGCTAGGTTCACTACTAAGAGCAGTTAGATCTTGCCTGTTTTTCGATTGCTCTGGCTTTGTTATTGCAGCTATTTTGATCGATAATTCCTTTTTATTTCGTATCGGAGTATCGCATTCTTCAACTTGCAGATCTTCAAGGTCGCCAAACTCTCTATTAACCTCTTCGCGATAGATTCTCAGAATATCAATGCCTTTGCTGTTACAAACTTCTACCAATCTGACAAAATCCAGATTCTTCTGCATCAACGCATTTATTTGACTCTGTTGGCTGGTGATTATGGACTGAAGCGTCTCTCTTTCATGATCTAAGCTTTCAATTTTGTTCGTCATAAGAGGACTGTCCAATTGATCTGCCAAATTTTTCTTATTCGCTGACAGCATTTCAGGAGGCGTCGGAGTGTGATTTGATCTCGTGATCTGCTCATAGTGAGTGTTAGCAGTGCTCTTAGGGTTCTCACAGCTGCTATTTGCTCTTCCCAATTTCGCTACATCTCCATATTCATTGAGTTGAGCACGAAGCATTGCATTTTGAAGCGAGAGCTCAGTTTTTTCCGTGGAGAGTTTTTCCTTTTGACGCTGCATGTTTGCGAAGTAATTTTTGAAAAATATCTCATAGGCGAGTTTTATTTTCTTAAGCACATCTTTATGCCTTCGGAACTCACTTTCTGCAGGGTTCTCAGCAGTCTTTTCCACATACATATCAAAGAAGTTATTGATTTCATGGATATGCGCTTCGTCAACAGATTTATCGGAAAGAAGCGCTTCAATCTTTTCTTCAATTTGGAGTTCTTTTGATTTAGTAAGACTGATCTCTTCAAGGCTCTGATTGCCACTGCTTGTGCGAGTCTTCTGTAATTTTAGCACTGGGATATGTCCTCTGTTACGAGAAGGCGACCTGTTCGATGGCACGGTCACTGCAGTGCTGCACGTCGTCTGATTATTAACCAGAATCACTTCCTTTCCTATGGGGATGTCGTAGTGCAGTAAAGGGACTTTCCTCTCTTTTTTAATTGTGTTTTTCAATGGCTGCGTGCCTATTGATAGTCTCTCCTCAGAGAAATCATGGGTTTTGTTATTGGTCCTTGTGGGGCTATTAGAAGGAACAATGCTAACAAGATTTTTTCTGCTCGCAGTCAAATTTTGTTTTTCTAAGGGCGCAAATTCAAACGACGCATCGAACGGCTCCAAAACTTTTTCGATTTTCTTTGTATATTTTATGTCTTCATTTAGTTTGGGCTGGTCATTCGAGAGGAATTTCTGATCTAGAACTCTTTCAGTGTAATGTTGCCTTGGAATTTTGCATCTAACTCGAGTCGAATTTTCAGAAGTGGGAGGTATGTGGAGTTGAGAAGAGTTAGATTCTATAAATAATAGTCGCTTTAAGGTTGAATGAATAAATTGTTACCTCTCAGGGTACGGTTGAGAAGAGAGTGATTTGCTCCTGATGAATTTAATTCGCGCTTAGATGTACTTAGTGGGCTGATCGCGTTTCTTGTTCGATTTGCTCGACTGATATTTGAGGTGGCATACCTTTCGCGACATAATTTGAAAAGTGATGTGGAAGTTGGAGAAAAGTGGCGGGTAAGAGAAACGTCTGAGGATTCCAGCAAAAGGTTGCGAGTTTTTTTGGGAGAATTTTGAATATTTTTTCTGTCATCTGGAGATTTTTTTGCTAATCGTCGCTCATAAGAGCTCTCTTTTGCATAGCTTAGCAAATCGGCAATAGCTCGAGCTTTAATATTTGATTTCGCGTTTGGTCTGCCCTGTGGAGAACTGAAATTCTCTTCTTTTGCGTCAGCATATGATTTATTTGCAGATTCGCGTAGTCTAAGATTGCTTTTTGATGACTGTATCCTCGAAGTGTGCTGGAGAACCTTGTTGTTCATAGTTGTTATACAAGTAATACTCAGAATTTCGTTTTAGAGCTAGAACAAAAGCTTGGTTCTTGGTGACAAAATTTAAACTTGTTTAAAAAAGAACACTTAAGAAGAATTTTATTGCTGACTGTTTTGGGAAATAAACTCAGACTCAGCACTTGCCCCACACATACCTAAGTCTCTATATATTAACTAATTTGCCATATGTCAATTGAAATGATGACTTTCCCAAGCTTACCTAAATGAACTCGGGCGATTTTTATGTACAGTAAGACGGATGGAAGACAAATCATATGATTGCAAAGAATTACAAGTAAAATACAATCAAAGCCTTTATTCCTTTAACAAAGCGGATATCTCAGAAACAAACTGAATAATGACTTTGTCGCTGTTTATGTCAAGGACATTTGCTAAAACTTCAGTACCAGAGCACTCCACAACGAAATAGTTCTTGAGAAAGTTGTTAATTTTGTTAGTTTTTCCGAATAAATCTGCCTTCAAGCAGTTGAGGCTGGTCATAAACTCTTTGGTATTGTTGGCGAGAAGCAGTATCGTCAACGCGGACATTATGCGCATTTGGAGTAAATTCTTTACAGAATCGAATGGCAGGTTGACTTTAACATCCACCATTAGAATCTCGTTCTCGTTCTGAGCCTCGTTGCCTTGAGGGGCTTGATTGAGCAACATTAGGTCCGAGGTCGATAGGAACAAGATCAGGATTCTCACGATTTCTTTTTGAACGCAGGGGTTAGAAAACAGTTTGAATGTATTCGATTGCTGTCCAAGGCTCGGGCTTTTCGGCTCAGTTTCCTTTTTCGCTTCGCTCTTGATCAACTTTTTCCAGTAATCAGTGATAGGACTAAATTCTTTATGGACAAGACATTGATATTGCGTCGAATTCATTATTTCTTCAACATGATCTTTGCTCGTCTTAGCTAAGAGAAGATTATCTCGTTATTGAATGTGCATAATAGAAGCTGGCAATACCTTTATTAATGACGCTATTGATCTCTGGCTCTGATACAGATTTTTCAAATAAAAGTTTTTCGCCTTTGACTTGGTCTTTCCACTTGAACTTCAGCAGCTTGTAAAACATCTCGAAAACTCCTTGGAGATCTTTCGAAGAGGAAGGTCGGTTCACCAAATGAATTAATTCGGTTAAATATGCCAGTAAAGACTCTGATAAAGGAAACAGGTGGGCTTCTAAGCTGTTTTGCTTCGAGATTTGCAGCCCTGAGGCAAAAGGAACAGAAAAACGAAGACAATAAGCTATTTTCTCCAACAGCTGAAGCGATACTTTGAGCTCACTTGCATAAGAAACAGTAGATTTCGCTCCTGCTGTAGAGCTCGCCGCTGTCTTCTTTTTGACAGTTTTTGTCAGGGCCTTTTCTCCAATCTTTTCTCCAGCCTTGTCCCCACTCACTTTAGCAGATTTCTCTTTCTTGGAGATTTTGGAGATGTTTGGAGAATTGCTCACATCGTTTTCATCTTGGACTGATTTCTCTTCGAGAGTTTCTGAATCTGAATTAGATTTCTTTTGCAATTGAGCCTCAAGTTCCAGGTTTTTTTGTTTGAGAATTTCATTGGCTTTTTCCAATGAAACTAATTTTAAAAGCAGCTTATCATCATTGTTTTGGCCTGGGCGGATCTCTGGAGGCTTGAATGTTTCAGGTTTTACGAGTTTTTGCTCGCGAGCTGGGTTGCCTTTGCCTTCGATCTGTTTGATTTTGGCTTTGACTGATTTTTCATGAACTAAAAATCTGGATGCGATTAGTTACAATTTGAAAGCGTTCAAATAGAAACCGACCTTTTTTGAAGACCAGTGATCTTTTCATAGTGATTAATTTCGAAATCCACAAGCAATCTTTCCATCTCCGCTTGGAGTTTTTGCTTCAATTCTTGTTCTCGCGATACAAGATTAGCTTCCCAAGCTCGTAGTCTGTCTTCCCAAGCTTGTAAGTCATTACGAGGATCTAGTTGCCCTGAGACAATCATGTTTAATTTTATCTGAATTATGTATATTCAAATTTTTTGTTCTATTGACTTAACGTAGAGTATAGAAAGATACTGTACATTTAATGCGAAAGTTATTGAAAAATATTAGAAGAATAGAGCCACAGACCAAGTTCTACGATGATGTTGGATTAGAATTTATAAATTAAACTGATTGCTGGCTCGATGAGACGACTTGAAACGCCTTCGAGTTAACTATGCCAAAAATTGAGTTTTCGAACAATCATAAGTCTCATGTGGTAATTTTCAGTTGCTAAGCTTCATATCCAAATTATTTGACAGTTTTATCTCTCTCCTGGCTTAATACTTGGGTCTAAGGCCGACCATTGATCACATTATTTGATAGTGGTAGAGAAGATGGAAGAAAATTAGAATAGTCTCAGGTCAAATTTAGTTAATGGGTTTGGTGACTTCAGTAACCAAAATACGGAGACTAAGTCTTTAATTCTCTGCAACTTGATCGGTTTAGAAAATTTGTCATTTTCTGATTGGAAAAAAGTATGCTAAATAGATCGAACACTCCAATTATAAACACATTAATTTGGATTCTTATACCGGGCTCTTACAAATAGAATGGAAACGAAGAAATACGACATCGCCGAAGTTCGAAAGCAACTTGAATATTACTTGGGCGACGATAACCTCAAGACTGATGAATTCTTCCACGATCTTATCTCAAAGTCTGACGATGTATCCACTGATTTCAGCTGAACTTATACGAGTAAACTTTTTGACATTTTTAGAAAAGCGTGTCTCTGGATGCTTTTATGAAGTGCAACAAGATCAAAAAGATGGAGATCGAGCCTCAGGTCCTCATTGAAGCCGTCAAGGACTCCACAATCCTCGAGCCAAATGCAGCAAATACCGGAATCAGACGCAGAGGAGATTTCAACTTGCCTGACCTCGAGCCAAAGTTGCAGAAAAAGGTCAAGAAGGAAGGTGAGAACGGAACAAGAAACCAACTTGAAGAGAAGAAGGCTGACGAAAACGTTTTCGACCCGTAAGCTGATATCCGATTATGATGATATTTATTCAATGATGCAGAGTAATCATCAAGGTCACCACTGAAAACCAAAGCAGCAAAACCTGGAAAGACATTCAACAATACCTGAAAGACAAGCTTGCAGTTGAAATCCCTTACACCAGATTCAACAAAGTGGAAGGCCATTTAGCCATTGACAAAAAACAATTCACTGACAACCTTTTGAAAGTAGCTCTCATTGTCTAATATTGAAAGTAAAGCCATATATCAATAGGATCTTGAAGGTGGTTTTGAGTTGGATGGCGAGAAATTCACCGTTGGAAAATGCGAGGGAGAGGATTTGAAATCATTTTATGATTTACATGGCTATCACTTCCAAAACATTGTTGAGCAAGGCACCAAGAGTAAATCTACAACGTATTGCTGAAGAGCGGACTAATAATTCTTTGTTTTTATCAGAGAAAGTTGACCTTTCCGGCAAAAAGAAGAAGGGTGGTCGCAACGATAAGCCAAAGACTCTTAAACCCGTTACTCTTGGAAAGCATACGTAAAACCACAGATGAGATTTGAGCTTAAAGAGGCTTATTTTAGATTTGATCACATCGAGAAAGTAAAGAATACCTTCAAAAGTCTCTTGCAATCAACTGCTGATTGGGAAGAGATTAAGGAGCCAAACCACTCATTGGTAAAGATTTTGGCAAAATTGTGAGATTGAATCAAATTTTTTTTTAGATTCATGATCTCATGAAATATCATGAAAGCTACGAGACCAAGGCCAAGGACCTTAAGCATTTCACTGCTGGACCACATCCTTCTTATAAGGAGACCAGATGCTTCTTTGTTGTGAGAAACAACGGAGAAAAAGAGGTGAGAGCAAATTTTTCCAGAGGAGAATTCATCATTATCATTATTCCAATAGGACTTCAGCACTACCAAATGCTACCAGAAGATTGAAAAAATCATGGAAGGAGATGAATAAATGATCTAAGTTTTGATTACCACTTTTAGATCCCAATTATTACTATTGCGCGCTCGTGTGGATATTAATTGGTATAAGAGAATGCTTCCAGGCTCTCTTTGACCCGTATATTCGTCTGTTTGATAAGAGAAAAAAAACCGAACCAAAATACTTCACGCTTTAGCATTGAAGTCAAATTGAGCCTTTTGATTGAAAATTTGTGTTTTATGAGAGAAATTACACTTGTATCTAATTCATTGGGATACTAGAGGGAGAAAGGAAAAAAAAACTAAATAGTTTCAATGATCTCTATGATTATCTTTGCAGAAAAGTAGTCAGAGTTGAAGTAGATAAGGCAAGATGAAACTGGTTAAATGGGAATTATGTGTTTGGATGCAATTCTTTCAAACTCTTATTCAATTGATTTGTTGCATAGTGTCAGCCACTATTATCTCAATATTTTTCCAGATTTCCAGTAGATTCGTTACGAAAAGACTCAATTAGTAGTAAGATAAGCTGGAAATCCTTAAATCTGCAATACACATGCATCATCTTATTGGGTGAATATACAATTAGGACAAAATATATAATCGGCAATAGGCTACGAATTCTCAGATAATTTTCTCATTCTGACTATTGGCCTGATTCAGGAAGATAAGTAACAATCGAGCAATATGACACTGAAGATTGTGTTTGAGTTCGTACAGATTCGGACTGGTTATATTGAACTTGTTGAGTGATCAGTTGGTCTTTCAATTTGCTATTGGCAATTATCTAAAAAAATCTATTTAGCTCATGATCAATGCCATAAGTTACATTCAAGAGCACTCCAATAGGGTGTCTTCCACAAATAGTGTTCTTTGTCTCTTCAAGATACTTTGTAAAATCACTGAAGACGGAAAGTAAGAAACATTAAATAGAAAGTTTTCGATCCCATACGTTGCACTATGTCTCTCTATACACGCCACTCCTCTTTGATCAAGCTTATCGATGCTCTGGTAAATATCGCCATCTTCTTTCTTATAGTATTGGTATCGGAACCTGAATAGCATTTTTCACGCTCTCATATATTTTTATCCTTACCGCTTGCCCCAGTGGCAGAAGTCACTAGAAATAATGAATATCGTATTTTCATCATCCATATATTTTCCGAGCAGCTTTCCATAGTATCCCTCTTTTTCAGCATTAATCGAACCGACCATTATCGGAACAAGCTTTATGGCTCGCCTACAAAGAAAGACAGTTGATCTGTAAGTACACTCCGAAAAGTTAAATTAGGTACCCTTCGAAGGCTTTTGCAATGAAAGGAAGATGCATTTCTAAGGAATGCTCATCTTCCTCCACATCTTTGTCAGTTCTCACAAATTTACCCTCTTTCTCTAACTCTTCTAAAGCTGTTGAGAAATGGAGATTAGACCGTCTTCGTTATGTGTAGGTAGGTAACTCTCTGTATCAATAGTAAGGTTAGTCAACGGCGTTGCAAATTGCTTCATTGAGCTCAACCCACATCCTTGAATATAAGTATGATGGCAAGGTCCCAATAAGAAGACTCTCAAAGGGACTCCAGTACTTAAGTTCAGAAATCATATTACACAACTATAGCATGATTATGTATTTACTCTTTCGGTGCATGTAACTTCAGATAGCGGTATGCCCAAGCTGCAGTTGGTCCACTGTAACGGTAGCCTGCATGACTAATTGGATGTAGAATATCAGATATAATGGCTTTTTCCAGCTGATTTACGGTCCAATAATGGCTTTTACTGTTCCGACTCCCTTCAAATTGACCTTCACATTTTCTAGCCACGTGTTCAGTTGTTTGTCAAGTTCCTTTTCTGCACAGTGTTACATTGTAGAAAAAGAGTGGTTTTCTTACGGTTATTCGAGTACCATGAGCCAGCGTGTGTGGCTTCTCTAACGCTCAAACTTTCCACCATTCTGTCTGTAAAAGCTTGATAAAAAATAAAATTCGAATATCCTACCGAGTAAGAATTTCGCTAATATCAAAAATTCGCAGCTCAATCGTATCGAGGAGGCTATATTCTAGAAAATCACAAACGTTAAAACCCTCTAACGAAAAACCCCTTCAAAGATGTGACTACTAATCGTTCCTTAATGTTTTGGAGTGTTATTAGGTTGAAATTTTTTGGAATAATTCTCGATAATCTTTCCCTAATTCCAAGCCATTTCTCATTACAATATTTCATCTAAGAGAATTGTGGCATTCTCGTCACATGATGAAGGACCTAATAGATTGATAAGACTACCAGCTTGTATCTTCCAAATATGAAAGCATGTTTCCTTTTAAGAATTATTCAATTTTGTATCTTTCAATAAAATTTGGGCAAACTCTCGATGCACAAAGCCCTTCAAAAGAAATACGCCAGACCTCAAGATGATCCTGATTACGTCGGAGACGGCCAGAGTACTCACCCTGATGGAAATCCTTTTGCCTCGGCAGATGAAAATAAATTAATACACCAAAATCCAAATTCATCTCAAATATTTTCAGAGGAGCAGAAAAATCAGAGTAGTTTTCAAACAGCGAATTTCGGGAACACTACTACTGGTCCAGCTTTTCTATCAACGCCAGAATTCAACAAGACGTTAGAAGAAAAGCAACAATATTTAGATTTATACAATGCACCGAAGCCAAGTATTCGAATGACATCAGATTGCTTTCCTAGCTCACGAAAACTACAAAAGAACACCGCTTTGCCTCTTTGCGCAGTTATTTTGCCATTTTCTTCAGTGTATCCTCCAGAATCATTTCCTACAGTGCATCAAGGGACTGGAAACAACCTCTTTCGATGCGAGTCTTGCAACGCATACATTAACCCCTTCACTAAATTTTTAGAAGATGGAACCAAATATAAATGTAATTTATGTGGTGTAACAAGCAAAACACCAGATGCGCACTTCGTCGGATTAGATCCTCAAACCAAAGAGAGACTTGATAAGAATGAGAACGTCGAACTCTTTTGCGGACTTTACGATATTAAAGCCGGTACCGACTACATGTCGCGGCCACCAATGCCTCCAACTTATCTCTTTTTGGTTGATGTTTCAAAGGACTCGGTTAATTCAGGCATGCTGGACTTTTTTGGAAGCGTCCTCAACGATATGATCTCCAATCAGAAGTTGCCTGGTGGCTCCCGAGCTCAGATCGCTATTTTCACTTATGACTCTCATCTACACTACTACCTCATTAGTCCAAATATGAAAAACCCTCATATGGTTGTGGTCTCAGATACAGACGATTTTGAAGGTGCACCTTTTCCAAATGAAGTCATTGTAAATGTCTCAGAGAACAAATCAAGCTTACAGACACTTGTCAGTTCAATCCCGAGAATATTTGCTGAGACAAAGAACAACGGATCGTGCATAATGTCAGCGATAGCCTCTATAACAAAGGCGACCAAGCATATGGGTGGTCGACTATTCATTCTGCAAGCCTCTTCCGCGATTATTAATGAACCAGGAATTACATTCACCCCAGAGCCTGAGAAAAAGCAATTTTTAGGTCCTTCAAGCCAGGAACCGGCCAAGCTGACCCCGCAAATGCACCACAATTTTATCACCTGCTATTTCTTTATTTTCTCAAGCTCCTTTAAGAACATTGTGACGCTAGGAGATGTGGTTAAATATACGAGTGGAGAGCTATACTACTATCCTGATGGCAGACCTGAGAGAAACCATAAATTTTTCTACGAGTTCAAAAACTGCTTGGCAAAAGAAACAGCCTGGGAAGCCGTTTTCAGGCTAAGGATTAGCGCGGGCTGGAGAATAGTACAGCGCTTCGGCAATTATGCTGTTAAAAGCGGTGATTTACTATCGATGCCAAACGTAGACGAATCGAAAGCGATGGTTTACGAATTTGAATTGGATGAGGAGATGGCGACTACTGATGTGTTTTATCTGCAAACGGTGCTGCTATACACGAATAGTAATGGAGAACGTCGCCTTAGAATCATAAATTACGGAGTACCGCTATCAGATAACGTGAAGGATGTCTTCATGAAGGTTGACGCGCAGGCACTCGGAGTCGTTATACTCAGGAGAAACGTTTTTCAGTTGAGGAAAACTCAGGATCTGGTCTCAGTTCGAAGTGAGATGATCCTGCAGGCTAAGAATATCGTGAAGAACATGTGTTCCACTTTCCAGATTACGAAACCAGGGGTTTTTATAGATTCAATGGTGACGTTCCCTCTGATCATTCTAAGTTTCCTTAAAAGTGAGGTGTTTTCTCCGCTTAACATCAAGGTGAGTAAAGAGATGGATTATACCAATTATTTGCGCCTCAAGTTAAATTTCTTAAACATTGAAGAAACCATGTTGCATTTCGTACCTTACTTATTCTCAATTCACACCATGGCAGAAGAAGGCGCTGGGTATTACGATGATGACGGAAATTTCGTTTTTCCTCAGCTGCTGAGCTTAACGATAAATAATTTGAGAAATGATGGAATTTATTTGATGGACGATGGAGAGTTTTTGTATATGCTGGTAGGATCGCAAGTTAATTCTGAGCTGCTCAACAATCTCTTTGGAACTCCTTCAGTCAGCAAAATACCAAAGCTGACTGAAGACCATTTGTACCATAACTCAAGCGACCCAATGGTGGAGGGAGTATTTAAGATAATATCCGAGTTGAGACAAAGACACGCCGAAAAATATGCTTATATTCACATCATGAAGCAAGGCGAAAAGAGTCTGGCGGAGTTGGAATTTTACAACAAGCTTGTCGAAGATAAATCGACTCATCCGCAAGCTTACTCGGTCTCTTATTCAGAGTTTGCTGCCATGTTATATAAATAAATGATCAGGAAGGGAGGGCGGCCGATAGAGAGATCGTTTTTCATAATAAAACTTTGAATTTTGGAAAGATGCGTAATCATTTTTTCCTCTGTTATCTGTTGAGTGAAAACACATTATATTATATGATAGATGGATGAAGCACAGTCCAAATTTCGAGAATAGTACAATTAATATGAACTTCCCTCGGTTTTGTGTGTCATCCAGAGGAACTTACGGATGATAAAAGCTTAATTTGAGTAAACTTGGTTTTGGAAACTACGACTGATTTCAAACTTACTCTTCCAACAACAAAAGAGCAACATAAGGATGAAAAGTATCAATTTTTTGATATAGAACTCTGTGTTCGTTTGTGGAAAAATTATTTTGAATATAAAGTGACGAAAGTTAGCTTATCGAGTGTTTTTGATTAAAATCTTCAAAATCCTGAAGCAGGCTTTGGATAATTTTCTTGTTTTTCCTAATAAGAAATGAAAAAGGAATCAATATTTCTATTCCTTACGATTCGTTTGTCTGTGGTTTGAAAGTATATGTCCTTGCATCCCGCTCTTCTATTTCTTTTTTCAGCTGCTCCTTCCTAATCTTCTGCCCTTGGTTCTACAAATAAATTGTAATACTGTATTTGCTCAGATTAGCTTACATGAGCAAAATTAAAGGGCTTCGGCTGTGTATAAGTCTGATGCTTCAGCGGATCGTATCTGTTCTCGATGTTAAAAACTTTTTCTTTGCGAATCTTTTCCTCGTTTTTCAGACGCTTTGCACGATCTCGTTGCTCAAGATAGGACTCCACGCCAGAAACTTTTCCGAGTTTCGGCTTCAAGAAACTCTCAGGCATATCCTTATTAACCTTCGGTTCAAACGTACATTCCTTCATCTCATTGTATTCACGCATCCTATCATCAAACAGGTCAACTAGATGTATTTTGGAATTTCTTACTTTTTCTCTTGATCAGCTTCTAATTCACGACGTTGTTGTATCATTTTTGTATCGGCTTGTATCCTTGATTCGAAGTTGTAGCCCGATTGCGAGGCCATCAACCTGCTGTTTTGGTTTATTTCAGGCTGGAAAGGGCACTCGTGTATATTTTTCGCGATAGAGACGTCTTGAAGCATCTGGATGTGTCTTTTTGATGATTTGCCATAAATGAGATCATCCACTGAACTCTTTCTATAAATGTAATGTATTCATTGTAGATGAAGATTTGAAATTCACTTTGAAAGAACCCTTGAAACATTATTGATTTTTGGCGAAAAACTGAATTGTTCGTAATAAATTTTGTTCATGTATTCACCAAACAGCTGCTTCTTGTGGAGGTCCTATAGTTTGTCTCAATTAACACACATTCATTTCAGGAGATTTATTACAGCTTTGCTTAATCGCTCAACTTTTTGCTCCAAAGTTTCATTTGGTCTTTCAGAATGCGACTGCACTAAATACTCGCTGATGTTATTTATCTTCGGGCTGAAAGTGTATTGATCAGGTCTCATATGCTCTGAAGCCAACTTCAACTTGTGCTCTTTTTGCTTTTCTGCGAGAATCTCTTGCCGAGTGACAAAATCAGGTACTTCTTTGTAGAGCGAGTTATTTTGAAGAATCTGATCGACTGATCTATTATGGACACTGATATTCGGCTGAAAGGTATATTCATCACTCAACTGCTGATTGACGCCAGTGGCTTGCTTGATTTTTTTATAAATTTTGTCGTACGCATCTTGCATTAATCTCCTTGTCACATCTGCCTCCACTACTTTCTGCTCAGCTATCCTTCTGGTGTTTTCATTCAACTTCGGTGTAAAGGTCAGATCAGGGTTATTGATCTCTATTTCGGTTCGCAGGTGAACAAGCTGCTCCTGTTTTTCTTTTTGAATCGATGCAATTCTTTGATGAATTGGTTTTTGCTCTGCTTTTTCTCCGCGGAGAACAGACAGTGATGATTTAATGTCAGGCTGAAATGTATGGGAGGTTTGCTCTTCGACTTTTTTGTGCATTTGTTTCTGTTATTACATAGGAATCAGGTGATACTCTCAGGAAAAATTGCAAAATTATGTTCTTACGATCTCTCGAAGACGATCTCTTTCAATAGCATTCTCATATAGACGCTGATCTACCGGTCTAATTCCAATTAATTGATTCTGCTATTTGTAAAGAATTACTTTTTCTGATATTCGCTCTTTGAGGAACCCGGAATAGATTTGTTGATAAGTGGTTTAAAAGTGCAGGTTTCCTCAATCTAAAATTCCACATGATGCTACTGAGAGTTCGGCGTTGTTGAGTATTTACTTCTTTTACAGTTCGCTGGATTTTTTCCCTCTCCCAGTTCTGATACTCTTGTGTGCGGGGCTGAGCAAGCACTTCTATTTTTTCTTCAAAACTCATATTGAGACTCGGGTGACCGCCTTTATACAGTTCAGGAGGGAGCCTGTTAATGACCGGTTTGAAAGGAAATCTCTCGTTGAAGGCATCTTCTTCCTAAATATTTCGGGTTACATTGCGCGTATTTAAGATAACGAACTCTTTTTAGTAGCTCAAGCTTTTTGGGGGATATCTTCCGACCTCGATGACCGCTGTTCTGAAGTTAGAACTTAGACATTGCAGATTTTAGTACTATTTAGAATAAATTTGGTCAATCGGTCCTTTGTGTTTTGTTGCACTTGATGCTGAAGCAGGCCGTTGCTCCCAAGATTCTAATCAATATTTATTTTAGAGAAATAGCCAGCGTCCATACTTCTTTCTTTGCTTGCTGATTGCATGTTCATATCTCAGAGAGAATAAATTTAATTCGCAACAATTCGAAACAAACTGATAGCTTTAATAACGGACTGAGCCAAAAAACAAGACAGAGTCATCCTTGCGTAGTTTTAGCATCACATTATGAATAAAAAGTTAAAATATCTCGATCAGCTATTTAACCATTTACTCTTCATGAAACTAATGAAATCAAATCTCTTACAGTATTAATACAATGATGTGGAATTGATTAAATAAGATTACGGAACCTTATTAATACAACTATTAGGATTCTATGAGGCGGGTCCTCTCAATAAAATTCCTTCTTAGGCTACAGGAGATCAGTGCCTACAGCCTCTTAGTCATTGAATCGAACAATCAGATGTTCTTAATTAGACAAAATAATTCTCAGCAAATCTTTGGAAGCACAAAAATAAAAGTTTAAATACAAAAAATGCGTCTGGTTTTGCACTTTTCTCTGTAATTTCAATTGATTTCCCTTTCAGAAATCGTCTTATTCGATCCTGGCTAGATTAATACTTCTTGTGATACAAGTTTGTAGCGCAAATTCAATCGTTGAAAATGCCAGCAGTATCAAATCCATAGTATTGCGTCTCCATCCCGGAGAGGATATTGTACCGACACTCGTTAATTTCGCACAGAAAAATAACCTTGCAGCAGTCACAATTTCCACTGGAGTAGGAAGTGTGCACGATTGTACTCTTCGACTTGCAGAAAGCTCAATTATGAGGCGATTCAAAGGGCCTTTTGAGGTAGTTTCGATCGTCGGAACGTTTTCCGAAGACGGTCTATCTCATATCCATATGGCACTAAGTGATGGTGAAACTGGAAAGGTTATCGGAGGGCATTTACCGCAATTTCCTCGGGAAGGAGCCACTGAAATCTCTGATCCAAGTTGTAAAGTTCGTACAACTCTTGAGATTGTGTTGCTCATTCACGAAGGACTTTATTTCAAAAGACCTGTCGACCCAGAAACCGAATATGATGAACTTGTCGTTATTCATACGCCTAGTGAGAAAGTCTTAGATCATCGAGATGAACTGTAATATGTGAATATTGCCTTACACCATTGTAATTTTCAGAGTATGTTGTATAACAATATGTGTCTAAAGGACATAGGCATCATCACAATAGCACAAAAATTTTGTTTTTAAATCTTGCAACTGGCGGTAATACGTTAATGTTAGTTTCTCGTTGAAATTATACGGCATTCAATCTTATGAGAGGAATTATATCTGAGAAATACTCGAAAAAGAGGTACAAATATCAGCTTAATCGAAGTTTTTCAAGAGATTCATTCAACGCGATCAAAGTTGAGATTTCAAATTTTCGTTATTCAATCGGTTTATTAAGAGGCACTAACTACTTCTACCTCAAAGAATAGCATGCTGGTTCAGCACGGTTCTTAGTGGATGCTCTTGTTTGAAAAGTCCTGATATTAGTCACTCACATGAGTGACTCCCACGTCATTTATTATATTCAAGACTTAATAGCGTTAAATTTAAAATGCCCTCTCATTGGAAAATAGAACAATTCTACAACTGTTCTGTTCTTTTTCTTTTTTCCAACCTCAGAAAAGATGAAAATATTGGATACGCGCAGCATATAGCCTCAGAAGGTATTAAATATCGAATTCTTTAGATAAGATAACGATAGTGAAGGAAGCATTACGACAATATTTACAATTATGAATTAGATAGATAGATGAATATGTCCAGCTATGAGTATAACAGTTTCAAATAAAGTTATTAGAACTAATGCTTTAATCGTCTCTGTTTCGATATCCAAGGAAAACGCCTTCATCGGTCGGGTTGTGATACCGCCCTTCGAATCCGCTGCCATCCTCACGGAGCACTATTGTCACCTGTGCTATTCCGCCTTGGTTGTTCCAATGCAGTTCGAGCTTTGCTTGATTTTCGTCAATACTCCCTGAAATTTCACATTCATAATCCCGCCGATATACAGACTGCTTCGGAAAGATTCCTTTTCCGTATATTTTGTCGTCTTCTTGAGTAAGCTCGACTGTGTAAGACCCCGCATTCACAGGGTTGAAGTCTGATTTTGCTTCGACGTGCCACTCGCCGGCAAAGATGGGAAGAGATTTTTTCATGTTTCTTATAAATTATTAAATAAATAAAAAAATTCAGTATAACAACTAAAAACGGGTGTTCCTTTTAATTCCAAGAATCGAACGAATTAATTCTTAGAACTAAAAGTTCCGAAGAATCTACTTCAAGTTCTTCTAATGTTCTTATCGCATGAATAACGCATCAAGAGCCATAGACCATGTAATTAGCTTCTGAATCCTCAGAATGCTCTTTTTTTATTCGGCGCCATTTCAAATTTTAATTTTTTTAGTAACTTTTTTTCTTAATGTACAGTCCAATACAACTACAATCACTATCATCAACTATAACTTATCTAATCACGAAAAAAATCTTTTGCTGTCGAGTTTGAATTCAAACAACAGTAGCTTATTTTCGAAACCAACAATCTTTACTTTATTGAATTTACTGAATCAAGTCATGCTGGTCAACAGATTTAAGCAGCAAGTTACGTTCCAGCCGTCTATGATTTTCCTCCGTGCCATTATTTGCAGATTCTCATTGGTGGTCACTAGGAAAGAAACAACAACCTTATCCAATACATTTTCTTTCATGATTCCTATTCACTTAACCAGGCAAAAAACCTTTGATTCTGATAATAAAATTTCTAATTACATATGGTAGAAGCAACTGAAGCCACTTTAAAATATTGGGCTTGGGATAAGCTTAAAACCACTCCAGCGGATATTTCGAGAGTGTTTACAGTGGTTCAATGGAACACGCTAAACTCAGAGCTTTCAGATTTAGCAGCTTTTCCAAAAGTTGATGAAAAACACAGCAGTTGGATATATCGAGAGAAGCTCATGGAAAAGTTTCTTACCACCATACCAGCGGATTTCTTTTGCTTAGAAGAAGTCAACCCCAAAACAGTTGAAAGCTACACCAAAGTGTTCGATTCGATCAACCGAAAAGTCAAATACTATCCGAAAAAGAGCGGGTTTTGTGGAGTTCTCGTTGCTTTCAATGATGAACAGTGGAAATTGACTGAGGAACAGAAATACCATTACAAAGAGGCTAATGGGAAGGAGATGACCCAAGTCGCAGCTAATTTACTCTTTAAAAATGCTAAAACCGATGATTATGTTCATCTAATCGCAACTCATCTCAAAGCAAAGCACGAATTTGAGGAGGTACGTTACGCTCAAACGCAGCAGCTCGTCGAACTTATAAAGAAAACAAAGAAGGAGGTTAAAGGAAAGTATAATACTGAACCAAAAACCGTGCTTGCTGGTGATTTGAATGCTGAACCAGACTGGAAATCTGTGAAAGAAATCACTGAGAAATCTGGGCTTACGTCCGCTTTCTCTGATGCAGTATTGACTACGTTTAAAATCAGGGACAAGGAGCAGTGCAGAGTTATCGATTACATCTTTCATGACCCAACTTTAAAAGTTATTTCCAGAAACGCGATTCCCACGAAAGAAGATTTCGGAGTCAATGGACTACCAAACGAATTCTTCCCGAGTGATCATTTCTTCTTGGTAGCCCAGTTCGAGTATTAATTTATTAACAAAAGATAAAAGCGTCCTACTCTATATCAAATACAGTAGTTCTTGGGTATAACCTAGAAGGTGAGTTATATGCAGCTAAAAAAGCGACCTATGAGCATGAGAAGAAATTAAAGTGCCTTAGAGTCAGCAGTATTTGTTTTTTTTAATTATCAACTGTTTAAAGATTCGAATTTATTGAGGAGCAATATTTGAAAATAAAATTCGACTTTAGTCGTGTTTAATGAGTTTCATTTTGCTTTGAGCTTGCTTGAGGAAGATAATCATGAGCAATATCAAAGGAAATCACCCACGTTCATTTACACCAAATCCCCGCGAGCTCCCTCAGAGCAACATGCAGAGTGATAAAAGCAAAAGAGGGAATCATGAGTCTCTGTATGAAAGGATCCTCAGTCGAGGATATCCTCCAGTTGGAAAGAAAGTAAGCAATAATGCTCTGTCCAAGCGAGCAAAATCCCCAAGGAGAGTCTCAAAGGAAAATCACAAACCAGCAGAAAATATGAGCAGACAACATCCATCGTCAAAAAATTTACAAAAGCCTGAGAAATTGAAAGAACGAAATGGTAGCGTAGGACGAATCGAGATGCAAATGAGGGATGAGAAGCAAAAGTTTAGGAACCTGAAAGAGAATTATAATGCAAAATCTGGAAATATTATCATGGATAATTTTTATCGGAACTGTCAGGACAGCATTTACGTTGACATGTTCAATGCTAATGAGGAGTTGAAAAAGCTAATGTCGAATGAAGAATCACCAGAGCGAAAATACAAACAGAAAGACGCGAATTATTACAGTGTGATTGAAAATAACCGGTATGACCAGAGGGAGAGAAGCCCTTATGGTGAAAATAATCAAAATAAGTCTCGGTACATCCTTCAGGAGAGAATCAATACTGAAGAGCAGTATAGCAGCAACGGCAATGGTCAGGCCAATAATACATTTGGATACAATAATGGCTATTGGAAGTATAAGAAACTGATGAAGTCCTTGGAGTCGTTCGAATCAAACTCACGGAAAGATGGAGACCATGACGGAGCCAACCAGCAGCGAATTCCTGTAATTTCTATAAAATATGACCTGAATGTACCAGAATACCCTAGATCTTCATACAACCAAAATTCTCACAATGAATCAAATCACAGCAACAAGAGTTTTAACAGCAATAACTTTTCATATTTCGAGAAACCCAACTACAGAAATGAAAAACAGGACCATGTTCGGAAACTCCTTTTGCATACTCCGAAATCTAAAGACACTTCAGCGAATAAAAGCACAAACGTCACGAGTTTATTAAATGAAAATCACGGAAATTCAATCCAGCAGTACGACAGCATTTTTCATCCGCTCTTCGATGAGAGGAAATCTTTCAATGGAAAAGTTACTCCACAGAGATATACTACTACTTCAATCCTAGGAGAAAACTCAGCTAGTCAGATCGGCAAAAGTAATCAGACTTCTTATGACAAAGCACATGGTGACTCCAGCTCTTATTACTCGAAAAGTAATTTTGATGCTGTAAATTTGAACAGAGATAGCTTGCTTTCCTCTATTAGTAAGTGCGACAATTTTGGCATTGAGGCAAAAAAGACTACAGATAACCATTTAATCAAGCCTGAAGAGAGTACTAATATTGCTCCAGCTATGAGTCAAGACCCAATCCCTTCAGAAAATGTGATCATGATCAAAGGGACTATCCCTTCTTTGCCTATAAAATCAAGTGCAGGCTCCGATAGTAATAGAATAACTGTCAAACTGGACAGCGATGTCATCGAGAACGCCTCCCAAAGATCTAATTATGAATACCGATATCAGCCCAATAGAGATGTTGATAAAATAATTGAAAAAAGCTCTCAAAATAGACGAAGATTGAATCTTTCTGTGCGTCGTTCTCGTTCGACCTTAGTAAAGAGAGACGATGTACTCACCACAGAAATCAGTGCATCTGACGATAATAATAAAAATCAACCACAACATGCACCAGCGTTGGATGCTATCAAGACCAAGCTCGGTAGGATAACAAACTCTTCCAACTCTCAATTAGGAGAGAACACGGAGATCTCCACGAGCAAAGATACACCACATTCAATAACCTCAAATAGCGAGTACAATTCCCTGCAATCTCTTTCAGTTAATTCAAACGAGAGGAGAAAAGCAACAGACTGGCAACCCAACATGCCGAAAATTAACCAGCCAAGTAACTCGGGATATTTTATGCCATCAATAGAAAAGCAGAATAAAGTCGTTGAGGATAATAAAAGCCATTATCCTCCAGCCATCAAAACTTCCTATTCACTGGACAGCAATAGGCAAATCAGCCGTACAGAAAGTCTCGCTCCAGAGAAAAACGTGGTGCAAGCAGGCTCACATATCAGTGTAGCTGAGTTGCTTTCTGCAGCGGATCAGTCACAACAATTTTTGAATAACAAATTCTCGCATAGGAGTATTCAAAATAGACCTTCATATACTGTAGGGCAGCACAATCAATCGGTGAATATTTCAACTTACAGCAACTCTACTGAATATATAAAAACGGAGCAAGATCCTCAGCGGTCAGAGCATTTTTCGAGACATCGAGGATCAATGCAATTGAATTTGCATGCACTAGTTCGATCTAAATCAGAGTCTGAAATGAAAAAGCACTCGAACTATTCGAAAGAGGGAAAAAAAGAATTTTTATCAGCTCTGAAGAATTTTTCAGAGTCCTTTGTGCGTTCAACAAAAAACTATCTTACCAATAAACTCTCTCTTAGCGATGCGAGGTTAAAATGCTCTTGTTCAAGCAACCTTGGAAAGGATGATACTTGTGAACTGGCTATGAAGTGGCTTCTGACTCAATACAAGCCGTCTGAGCTTCCATACCTCAAAGATGTCTACCTCAAGCTCCAATCCGAAAATGATTTCGATGTGAGGAATAGGAAACAGATTAAACTGGATATATCTCGAACATTCCCGGAAACCAATTTTTATAGCGCAGCAGGAGGAGGGCAACATGAATTGCAGAGAGTGCTTGAATGTTTTGCCCGATACGATCCACAAATTGGTAATAGTCACCCCCTGCCTCTAATTTTAATTGTGTTTATTTTCGTTAGGATACGTGCAAGGGATGAATTTCATTGCTGGCAATTTCCTCTATCATGCAGAGGAATACATTGCTTTCTGGCTACTCGTGATGATATTCGAAAGGTTTGAAATGAGAGACATTTATCAAAGCAGTAAGAATATTGCTAATCTTCCTTTGTGTTAACTCCTTGCCGAAAAAGACCTTCCAGGGCTGACGAAACATGTGCAAATAATCGACTTTCTGATTCTAAATCACATCCCTGATCTTTACACTCATTTTGTAAAATATATTATTAATTCCAAAGAATTCATCTCCTTTATTAGTGCGTCCACGAAATTAGAGTTGACATGTTCTGTACAGAGTGGATTTGCGGATTGTTCGGAAGCACGATTCCAATACAGAAAATGGTATTGATAACTTTCAATGATTTGCTGGATTTATTCTTTGATTAGCCATTATTTTTGAATAAGTTCATTCAGAGAGGCTGGAGTTTCTTTTACAGAGTCATTCTAGCATTACTATCAGCACTCGAGGAAGAAATGTTAAACGCGCAGGATTTAAGCGATATATTATCAGTTTTTAAAGGGGCGATCAGAGCGAACAGAGGAAGAGCAAGCAACTCGAACCAAAAGATGATAAACTGGGATGAGATTTTCCATGCAGTAGAATCCATTGAAATCGACGAGATGTTTATCAACAGGCTCCACACAAAGTTCGATCCAGAGGCCGGCACGTTCAGCATTGTTGTAAGCGATAATAATAGACCGCGAATGAGTATTTCTTAACTGAGAAAGAAACGATTATTTATTTAAATTTTTTTTCTATTTCGTGTAGAATATTGTGCAATTTATCTTTAAATAGTCATGCTTTAATGTATATGTATTCAAAGTCACAATTTTGAAAGCTGGCTGGATTCTCTCATCTAAATTTCTTCACGATTTACCATTCATAGCCACCAAACTTCATAAAAAATACGCTAGTCTGCAAATAAGAAAAGAATTTTCATTCTGAGATAGTTCAGAAACAGTTGTTTACATTTCTGAAAAGTATATTTGGACAATAAACATGCATTAATGAATAGTAATATTGAAACACTAACGAAACATGACTCATGTTAAATAAGTTTTCTCGTCATTGAAAGTTCAATGAGTTTACAGCCATTTAAGTCTTTTGCCCTCAGTCCATTCTCCTTGTTTTTCTTCACCTTTGCTGTTGATGTAAACACCTTTTCCATGTTGTTTACCATTTTGCCAAAACCCTTTATAGATCCTGCCATCAGGCCACTGGAATTCTCCGTAGCCTTGCTTCTGATCTTGTACATACTCGCCGTAATATTTTCTCCCATCAGACCAAGTGAATTCTCCCTTTCCGTCCATTTTATTATTTTTCCATTCTCCTTTGAATTTTCTTCCATCCGCCCATTCATAAAGGCCGAATCCACTAATGTTATTTGCTTCAAATGTTCCAGAGTAAGTGCTTCCATCAGCCCATTTAAACTTTCCCTCGCCTTTCTTCATTCCTTCGTCATAGTGACCTTCATATACAGCACCATCAGGCCAAATTTCGACACCGAACCCATGCTGCTTATCTTCTTTCCACTCGCCTTCATACCTGGCGCCATCTGCATGGATATAGATCCCCTTGCCATGAGCTTTATCGTTTAGCCATTCGCCTTCATAAACATCCCCATCTGCATGGATGAGTCTTCCATAGCCAGTCGCCATGTTATCTTTCCAATCACCAATATAATAAGACCCATCAGGCCAGTACTGCTCTCCACGGCCATATCGCATGCCGTGTTTCCATTGACCTTTGTAGACTGCACGATTCTCAGTGAATTGGAATGGTGGGAGGATAACAAGAGACGCATCTTGGACCGTTTCATCATCATACACAAACTCACCGATTTTTTCTTGAGTAGCAACTGTATTTGCGTTCACATAATTGGGAATTTCATTAAGTTGGATCGCGAGTTCTCTTGGTGGACCATGGATTTTGATTATTTCTTCAAGCTCATCTTGAGCACTGCTTCCAGCATTGACTTGCTTGCGAGTTTGACTGATTCTAGCCTCAGCTTGAAAGGTGACTGAAGGTTTGTTTAGGTCTTCCTCGAATTCGTTGAGAGGAGAGTTGACTTTCTTAATGGTTGAAAGTTCTTTATCGTGGTGTCCAGCAGCAGCACAACAATTGCCCATTTTCAAGTTTGTTCAGAGGATTTGCGAGTTATGTTTTTTTTTTCAATTAAATAAAAACTTGTCGCAGAGGTATTTAACTGCGTTTCCGCAATTTTTGAATTTTAGAATTAATTGGAAAAAGCGTTTGGAGGAAAGTTTCAAAAATTTAAACATTTTTCAGGGCGGAAAATGATTCATAGAAAGCAGAGCATGCAAGCTTCACTAAAAAATACTAAATATCACCTCAACGTGTTGATGCAACGAACAAATATGAAAGATTTCAGTGAACTCGCAAATGTGAGCTCCTCACTGAAAATTTGATATCATAAAGCTGATTTGAAGAGTTTTAAATTTTTATTGGGGCGCTTGGCTTACGAATTCTGTCTTAATGTAAATACTAGTTTGACAGATTCGAAAGCTCTTCATTGGAATGGAGACTTAATTCAAGAACCGTAAGTCTCACTTGATCAGATCTGACCAAAAATTAAAATCACCACAACACTCACCAAATTTTCGAGGATGATTTTGCTTTTTGTGTTATTCTTCCTAAAGCATCAAGAGGGCCACGCCGTTCACATAATTAAAACTTAGAGTTGCTTCAAATTAGTCGTTCACAATTAGATTGTGATGTAGAAATCCTAGTTCATGCTTTATGGTTAGAAGCATTCATTTACAGAGAAAATCAAGCTGGTTGGTAATCTGCAACAAAACATCCTCTCTGAAGAAGAAAACCTAAGAATTCTCATCCTTAAAGATCCTTGAAGAGCTACAAAATGCTTCACTTTGCTAGGATATTGAAAACTGACACTAGCAACAAGAGGCATTTTTTGTGTATTGGTCATACGAATATTACTGATGCACTATGATTTTAGGTTGCTGAAGTAATGTTATTTAATAACCAATTGACATCACCCACATCTGAATAGTGTAAGTTTTTTGTTTCAGGAGTAAATTCTCACTATTACATGACTCGACAGAATCACGAACAATATCTCCTAGTGATAAAACCAGCATTGGGAATTTTCTGAGTCTTATTCCAAACGGTTCACTAGCCATAAAAAAAAACACCTCGAAGCACCAGCATAACAGAAGTTGACTGCCATAGCCAACATCATTCTCAACGCTGGGTTTTTTTTTTCTCTCTCTATACAATATTGATTCTTTGGAATTCAGATTACCAATTTCTCCTAAACTAGCACGTCTCCACTTGTTTAGCGTACACGAAATAAGGGATAACATAAAAAAAAAGTCTCGTTTTAGAAAATCTCATTTGATTATTACGAATGTACACATGGGTACAAACTTTCTCTTAACGGTCAGCAGAGTCTATAACAAATATCCGTTTTTATTGAGTTCATCTTTATATTCGTATAAAGAGCCCTATCAAAAAAAAAACTTTCTGAAATGTCAAGGCTTTCCATTGACAAATTAGAATTACAAGATCTAACAAAGTACCTGCCGGCCGGTGAGCTCGCAGAAATCGTTGATTCCTACATCAACAGGAAAAAAATCGAAGAAGCAGAAAAAATACAAAAGTTAGGAGGTAAATTATCGAGCTGAACCCATATTTTGAGCGCTCTGCTAGGTGAAAGCTATCTCGTCGACAGTCTCCAAACCAGTCTGAAGTTTGGCATTGATGGCTCTTCAATAAACGACAGAATTAAACAGTATGGAGAGAATAAAATCGAGCCGAAGCTTGCGAAGAGTACAAACTTGCAATTTCTGATGGCTTATCTCATTTCTTCAGGCCTATGGGACCATATTAAGGAAGCATGTGGCGATCTCCTCATTAAAATTTTGATTGGAGTGTGCATTGGAATGCTGATAGTGAATCTTTTGTTTAATCGAGACCATATCGAAGAAGATGTCCTCGATACAATTTCAATCATGATAGCTGTGACTCTCTGTGTGGGAGTAGCTTCAGTCAACAATTATCAAAAAGACAGACAGTACCTAACTCTCTACCAAGTTTCCCAGAACAATAAACATGTAAGTGCACCAGCTTCCCACCTAGGAACTAAATAGCTGTTTTTATTCATTAGGTGCTTGTAGAGAGAAATGGAACTGTGCAGGAAATCCAAGCCAGCCAAGTAGTCGTGGGAGATGTGGTTAAAATTCAGGAAGGAATGGAAATTCCAGCAGATGGTTTAGTGATTCAATCTCATGATATCAAAATTGATGAGTCTCAACTGACCGGCGAGAATGAGTCTATCATAAAGGAAAAGCTAGAGACAGTCCTAAAGCTCGGTTCAGAGGAGTCGAAATCCCTTGAAGCGTATCCTAAGAAAATCCCTTCTTGTATTGTGCTTTCAGGATCAAAAGTATCTCTGCGCGTTTATGATTCGTGTTTACAACGTGTTTTTAGGTGCTGAGTGGTAATGGGAAATTTATCGCGTTGCAAGTTGGTAAGAACACTGCCACGGGAAGAATCCATCAGATTGTCCTGGGAGAGGAAGATCCAACACCATTGCAGGAGAAGCTCGAGATCGTTGCTGAGAATATTGGAAAGTTTGGAACAATATCGGCGATTGGAATCGTTTTCGTTCTGATAATCAGAGCGATAATCGAGAATCTATCCACTGAGACATTTGACGCAGGCCATTTCTCTTCAGAGCTCTTAAGTTATGTATTAATTGGGGTAAGACAATTTGATTTGGCACAACCTTGATGAATTTTTTCTGCATCAGCTCTCAACAGCAGTCGCAAGTATTCCTGAAGGACTGCCTCTAGCTGTGACGATCGCATTGGCATATTCTGCTAGGAAAATGATTAATGATAAGAATCTGGTGAGAAAAATTGATGCTTGTGAAACGATGGGAGGCGCGAATACGATCTGTTCTGATAAAACGGGAACTTTGACACAAAATAAAATGAGAATCAAGGCTGTTTACGTACCTGAGGCTGCTTCAAATCAAATCGTAGGATAATTTACCAAGAGTTTATTTGACGGTTTAATTAACTAGATTGAAGTAAACGGGACTAGTTACTCACAATTGTTCCCAACTAAGGTCGAGGAGATCATCACTCTTAATTTCGCTTGCAATAACGACGCCAGTCTGGTATATATCCGCTTTTTATTCAATCTTTACGAGACGAAAAATTAGAATCCGCCTGCTGGTTCCAAAACTGATCAAGCTGTCCTCGAGTTCTTTGAGTCGAACCGCATTGACTACAAATCCATTCAGCAAAAATACATTGGAGAAGACACCAAGAAATTTTCATTCTCGTCAAATAGAAAGCGCAGCGGTGTCATTGTTAATTGGGATCAGCAGACCCTCCTCTGCAAAGGTGCGGCCGAATATATCCTAGCAGCAAGCAGTCGTATTCACTACAAAGATGTAATCAGAAATGTCAAATCGTAGAAATAATCTTTTTTCTCTCTCTCCTCTAGGGATCTATTGCGGAGTTAGATGAGAAAAAACGCGCTGAAATCAGAGGAATCATTGATGGTAATGTAACAAATTTTAAATTCATGCTAACCTCTCTTTTCTTTTGAAAGATATCAGTCGAAAAGCTCTTAGGCCAGTTGCCTTTGCCTATAAGAAACTCTCTCCTGAATCAGGTTATTATGCCTTCTAAGTTCATAATCTCAATATCAAACTCATAGATTTAAGCACTAAAGACACTAAAGGAGTCTATACGATCGAGAAAAATGATTTGATCTTCAGCGCCATTATCGGAATCGGAGATCCTCTTAGAGAAGGTGTCAATCACGCAATCTCGAAATGCACACGTGCAGGAATCAAGGTGCGAATGATCACTGGCGATAATTTGCTCACAGCTCGATCAATCGCCCAAGAAGCCGGACTTCTGACAAATGACGGCATTATCATGGAGGGAGAAGAATTCATGACTCGCATTGGAGGAGTCGTTTGTGCAGCATGCAGAACAGCTATCTGTGGTTGCCCACGAACCAAAGTAGAAGCAAAGGCGCTGAAGAAGAAAGTTCGCGTTGACACTATCAATAATGCCACCGAATTCGATAAAATCTATCAGAGACTGGAAGTGCTGGCCCGCGCTCGCCCTGAAGATAAATACGCATTAGTGGTTGGATTAAAAGAGCGAGGAGCTGTCGTCGCTGTGACTGGTGACGGTGCTAATGACGCTCCAGCGTTACTGAAAGCAGATGTTGGGTTCGCAATGGGTGATTCTGGTACTGAAATCGCCAAAGAAGCTTCGGATATCGTCATTATGGATGACAACATTGCTTCGATTGTGAAATCTGTGGTGTGGGGAAGGAATGTGTACGATAACATCAGAAAATTCCTTCAATTCCAACTCACAATCAACGTATCTGCGGTCTCCTTGATTGCGCTAGGATCGATCATTCTCAGCAGTCCAATTTTTACTCCAGTTCAGCTCTTATGGATCAATCTCGTCATGGATACCCTCGCTTCGTTGGCCCTCGCCGCAGAAAGCCCAAACGAGGAAGTGCTGAACAGACCACCTCATAGCCGCAGCGATAAAATAATCTCAGATGTAAATTAAACTTGATCTTCATAACCTTATCATCCAAATAATAGAAAATGCTCAAGCACATCTTCGGGCAGTCAGTTTATCAAGTCACAGCGCTGTTGGCCCTCATCTTCGCGGGGGATAAATTCATTCCTGAGAACCTACCAGATCAACTAGATGAGAACGGAAATTCAATAATCTATGCTCCTGGAACGCATTTTGTAAGATCTGGGAGACTCAACTACCCCTTCTCACTTAAAGACGACTACCATCCTCTGGAAAAAGTACCTCTTGTTTGAACCAACACTGCTTACATGTTCGATAATACTAGACCTATGGACCTTCACGACATTTCACAGTTGTATTTAATACTTTTGTCTTCATGCAAGTTTTCGGATTCTTCTCAGCAAGGAGAATAGATGACAGCTTTAATATCTTCAAAGGTAATCAAATAAATTTCTTTTTCAGTTCTGTCTAACTGTTTCAATATATAGGCGTGCATAAAAGCTATCTTTTCCTATCGATCGTTGTCATCGTATCAGGAATACAAGCATTGATTGTACAATTCGGAGGATCTGGACTTGAGGTCTCAAATGAGGTAAATTAACAGCATTAGAATGTCAAGTAATTTCAATGGGATAAATAGGGACTAAGTGGTGCGCAATGGATGATCTGTTTAGGATTCGGAATGGGAGGACTTGTCGTCAATTTCCTCCTGAAATTTGTACCTGATCCGAGATTTAAGGTACTTTGTGACTTCTGTGGAATTGACTAATAATGTGTGATTCCAGTTTTCACTCGAGAAAGGAGAGAAAGAGGATGTCGAGAGCCCTATAAGTGCCAAAATTCCAGCTCTTGATTGCCAAGACGCGATAATTGACGGTCTAGGGACCTCAGAAACCCAGCACTTACTTAAAGAAGAGTAATAATTTTTTTGTTGTCACGAGATCTTAATTGATTGGCTCATAGAATACCTGAAGAAAATGCATAAGAATACATTTTGGAGGGCGATGTATGATAATTTTTCTTATTCATAATATCTACTCAATTGTAAAGTATCAAAAATTCTGTTGGTTTTAACTCTTTTCTCAAATGTCTCCAAAATAAAACGCATGTCTACGATTCGATATTGTCAGTATTGGCTTTTGCAAAGTGGATTAGTAAGTTAGTCAGTCGATTTATTTCGCATGAAAGCAAAGGCTTTTTCATTCTTTGACACTTTCAAGTAAATTTCAAGGAGTTCTAGCCTTGATTTCGTTGACCTCCAGAAAAATATATTGAGCAGCTCTAAAAGTTGCAGAATTTGGTGTCGAAATCCAACTATTAAATCTCGCCTAGTATTCGAGACCACAGATATTATTATATTTTATCATTAAAAAAAGTGAGAAACATGAGCTTTTCTTGGCTTCTTAGCCTCCTTAATGCGTGCGGACTGTCCTCTTGGTGACTAAATCTGCTTATAATGATAGTATAACTCTATATTTCGTCACTTTTGGCATATGGTCAAAATGAAGACTTTTATCAAGAATTTCCCACATTCTTCAAAACCATATTGCTTGAATACTATTTGCAATCTTATCTCCTGACTCCTCAGAACAAGCCCTTCTGTCGAGATAGCATACGACCAAAATCAAAAGAGTGCAATCTAGAAATCATCTTTCATGTTTTCAATTTTCTGAATTTTTCTATAGCTTATAATAGGCTGGGCATAAATACACCTAATTGGTGGGCCTTTTGAATTACCGCAAAATCTAAAGATATAAAATTTTGAAATTACAATGCAATCCAAGTACCAGGAAGTCCTCACTCGACTCAACACCATTTTCGACCTCTGCAAGCAAGTGGACACTCAGAAGCGTACGCTTGGTGAGAGGGAACTTCAAATACTTCAACAGGATAATGCATATCCAATTTATCTGCTTTCTTATCTGATGGCTCAGAGCGCACCCGACCCTGAATTCTATTTACGAGCTAGTCTTGAGTTCAAGAGATGGATTGAACAAAACTGGGTATCATTCTCTGAGTTGAAGCCATTATTTACTTGATTATCCAATAGACAAAACCAAATTTGCAAGATATTGAATTTTCCGAAGTGCACATCGAAATCAAAAAGGAAATCCTGAGACTCGCTATGGCTCTTCCTGAGAAGTTTTCTGTGCAACTCAGAGAAAGCATTCTCATCATCGCCAAGCACGAATTTCCTCAACGATGGCAGAATTTTACTTCTTCTCTCGTCAATTATCTCAACCCTCAGCAAATCGAGAGCGAAGTTAACTACAGAGTTTTCAAAATACTCGGAAAGCTGACCCATAAGTAAGCCATCCCCCTATCAAACCGCTCATTTATTCATTTTTCTAATGGCACACAGATATGAATATTCAGTCAGAAGTGATCCTTTATGGGAGGAAATTATCTTGGTCGCAGAAACTACTCTCAATCATCTTTTGGCCTTCACAAAGGTAGAATTTACGAATCAGCTTTGAGTAACGTATCTCAACTAGTTGACGCTAGAGGCCGTTCAAAACTGCCAAAATGTCGATTTAGCTTTGGTATTGCTGAAATTGCTAAAGAGCGAATTGAAATGTTTTTACCACCTCAGCTGTCAGGTAGATAATCCTCAGGACACCAGTTATACCTTCATTTTCATAGGAAATGCCACCACAAATCGAAGATAACTTGCAAACTTGGGTGCAGATTTTGGCTCACGTGCTGAAGTTGAACCAAGCTAACAAAACCCTCGAAATCCAAGTGTTCAAGTGCAAAGGAGAAGCTCTAAAGAGCGTTCTTCTCTATACGACAAAATACAGAGAAGATTTCGAATCCTTAATTGAGAGTTTTTCGAAGGAAATTTGGAGTGTTTGCACAACAACTAATGATGACCCAAAATACGAAAAGGTATTAATTTCCATCAAATCATCGTCAAAGAGCTAATTGAATAACAATCAATAATAGTTCCTCCTCAACGCAATGAAATACTTCAAGAATCTGTTGTACTGGAACGATTACAGAGGATTCTTCTCCGAAAACATTGGAACTCTTCTGAAAACACTCGTCATTGGCAATCTGAAGCCCACGAAAGAAGATCTTGTTATCTTCGAAGATGAGCCTCAGGTTTTCATCGAAAACGTGTTCAACAATGCGGGTGGATCCTCCAGGAAAAACTATTGCATTGACCTCGCGAAAACAATAGCAAAGCTCTATACAAAGGAGTGCATTCCAATCCTCCAGAGCAATGTGTAATCAATTTTTCCATGAGATTTATCATTAATATCTGGTCCAATAGTGCAGATTATGTTACTGCTTTCAAAGAAGGAAAGATTAATCAAGAGAATGAAATTATTCTGATTAATCTGCTCATTGATATGGGTGTGACAGCATATCGCCCTCAAGACGGTGTTTCGAATGCTGTGCTTCCAGGAGAATTTTTCACATTCTTTTTTTCAAGTGTGACTGAGCCTTATCTGACTCAAGTCTTCAATGCCGTCATTAACGACAAGGTAACCCTTTGTACACGAAAACTGTTTTATTGAACATCATTACCCTAAAGGAATTTGACTTTGACAAGAAAATAAACCTATTCCATTTCGCATATCACCTTCGCTTCGTGTTTTTCTTCAGGACTCTTTTGGATAAAGGAAAAATGCTGGAAATTGCAAAAAATTTATCGTATATGCTTCGAACCAAGAACACAACACTTCGATATATTATCTACTACACTCTTGAAATGCTTATTACACTCAAATCGATTCCTGATGGAAGCATCGGAATCTACCCTCACGCTTTCAACAAACAGATAATTGCCCCTGTCATACCGTATATTCTCGAAAATGTCTATAACTGCGTCAAGAGCGATCCTAACAAGATTGATGGCTACTCTGCAAGATGCATCCTCGCTATCATCACGATGATGGAGGAAACCGCAGCAAACTACATTCAAGCGTTCATCGCCTTGTTCAAAATTCTGATCGCTGGTATCTTATCAGGGTATGAGTTTAGCACAATCCATACCACCTTCGAAGCACTGAGCTTGTTGTTTATTGCGGCTAAAGTAAGTTTATTCCAGCAAAATGATGTAATAAAATATATCTTTTCACTTTAAAGGCCGACCCGAATGCTTATTCAAGCCTTGAAACCTCATTGACTCCTCTCTTGAATCAAATCATTGAGAAGAACCACACTGATATGATTGGCTACGTTTTCCAGATATATGCTCTCTTGCTCCAGAACAATAGCACCATTCAACAAAATCATCAGGTATGCCTGAAGAAAGTTTTCTTTCTTATTTACTTGATGGATTTCTTTCCGTTTAGGTCATTTTTAACTCATTGCTCAACCTCAAAAACTGGGGAAAAGACATGACGGCATTGTTCCCAGCTTATACTCTCTTCTTGGAAGAGTACGTTAGTCGATCCGAAGACGCGTTGGTCAAGAACGCAAATGAGCTACTAGGCATTATGGCTGCGGTAAATCACCTTTGAGCGCTTAAGTTGAAGTCTAATAATTTTTTCAAATAGTTGTTGGAGACCATGATGGACAGCTTATTCTTCAATTTAGCTACCATTGTCATCACCCTCAAAGATTTAGCATTCCTTAGATCCACGGGCTGGTTGAACTCTATCCTCACACTCATAGCCAAACAACTCATGGCTTTTGGCTCTGAAAACGCAAACAAAGAGAACGTGAAAAGCCCAATCAGAAGCAATTTTGCCAAAGGAATGATGCTCTTTGTAGCCAAATGCAACCTTAAATTCACCTTCGCAGAGTTTGCCAAAGATGTAAATACAATTGATTGATCTTTCATTAACCATGAACCAAATTTATTAGATTGACTCTGCTTTTGGATCACAAAACGTCTTCCTGTTCTTTAATTTCTTCAACTACGAGATAAACATGATCAAGGCATATCAAAGACAACCAGAAAGAAGAATAATTCTCTCTGGAATCATCGATATGATCCTTTCACCAGTTTTTAATGTCATCCCTGAGCAGCTCTGGAAGACACTCCTCAACGCAGTTGTTGAGAACTTTTTCCGTCGCGCGAACAACAAAATCAATCTATTCGCTTACAAAGACAAAGACGACGAAGGGTCCATTGGCTTATCGGGCCTCGTTGTCGCTGGTTCGAAAAGTAATTTCCAGAAGTTGAGCTACTTCAATAAGAAGGTATCTACTTCCCTTTGAATTTGCATAACTCATCAATTTCCCCCTCTCAACAGCAAAAGGAGTCTACATCGAATCTCATTGAAGAAGAAAAAATGTTTGTTATCAGATTTAACCAACTTTTCCAAGATTTTAATACAAAGAAGATGGTTATTGCCTATTTTGATCCCAAATACAATGTAATTTTTTCCCCCGCTCACTTTGGTGCCTAATACTACATTCAATAGGACTTCCTTGCAAAGTTATTCGCCTAGGCAAGTTAAGGTCTACAGATCATTAATAAATGTTTGATTCATATTTTGATTGCTTGCTTGAGACATGATCTAATAAACAAGCAAAAAAAAAAAATCATGTTTGTATGAAGAAAATAAATAAATACACTCGTGTCCTCAATAGGGATCCTTACCAATAGATCAGTTGGGTGTTTTGAGTAGGTGTTTAGCCCAATTGAATTTACAATAAAAATTTATTGCTCAATTTAGAACGAGAGAAAGTTTTATACTTTCAGAACTTTAACCAATTGATCCCAAAACCACATAGAGAAAGGCAGTTATTGCCAACTCATACGCCATGAACACACAAAAATGCGTTTCTGTCGAAAGAAGATCAAGCCCAGAAAAAATGGATAATGATATAAGACAGGAAAGTTCTCCCAAGAATAGCAGCGGGTCTGAGGGTGATAATCTGCTGTTTTATGAGTCTTTTTATGATAATCAGACGAAAGACAAGAGTTGCTTTAAGAACATTTTGACGAATCTCTCGGAAAACCTGCAACAGGTGCGCAATCAGAATAATTATCATTTCAATTTTCCTCGCTTGCAAAGCAAGCCAACAAAGAGCGAATTATGGAAAGATGAGAAACAAAACACCTCATCGAATGGCGATCTGATGGGAGATAGTCAAATTATACCTCTCAGAACTCGAAGCCAGGGCAATCGAGAAGCTACAGATACAAATCGAAGTGTTGTAATAGATGGTAGCAATGAGATCAGCAGGCAACGAAAGCAAACGCCTGTACTTCCTCAGATATTGCCAGCAAAAACTGTTGGTGTGGACTTTGAGCCCCCGAAAAAGCAGCAGCAGCCTTTTGCCATTAAGAGAAGCGGTATACCTAAAGAAGAGGCAAAATCTGAGAAGTCTTACGTTCAAAAGAAAGTTGATATGAACCAGCAGTTAGTGGAAATTATGAAAAAAATGCAGGGCGATCCTTCTCCTGGTCATAGTACTTTTAAGGTTCCTGTGCTGGAAGCATACAAAAATTACGCTTTTCATCCATCTCCAACGCCGAGGGTTCTCGCTGTTTCTAACATGGAGCATCAACGGCATTATTCTCCTGAGATTTCTGCAAAATGGAGTCAGAGAAAACGGTTTGAACCGGATGAAAGTCCAGAAACTAAAACGAAAGTTAGACTCACTGAAGAGGAGCTAAAGCGATTATGGGGCAAATATTCAACTTCAAACCAAGAATCTGGACAAAACGAAAACTATGGCAGTAGGAACGCTCTACTTGTAAGTTCAATCATAAAGATGCCTTCGATGCTGGGGGCTAAGAAGCATCATCCCAGTTTTGACTTCAGACTGAAAAACTTGTCGATTAATACCCATGGAGCAGGGCCGATGAAGTCTGAGGAAATCGTAGAGAACATTCATGCAGTGCTGAGAGCTGGGCGAATGAGAGAAGCAAGCAGAAGATTTAGAGCCGAGAGCAACGACTATTTAGAGAGTAAAAATAACAGGAACAACAACTCAATGGTGGCTGCACCAAGGACTCGGCAATTGGAAAGCGCTAAATCTAATCAGAGTATGATAGACGATCTGATCCCAATTACAAAGCATCCTCCGATTATCCACCCGAAAAGAAGTAGTAACGATTTTCCTCATTCAGCGAAAAGAACTAGTAGCTTTAAGTATCAATCAGAGGAGAATTCTAAAAAACGAGAGCCACGGTACGGAGGCTCTTTCTCTGGAAATTATGAACATAAAAATCTCTAAAATTTACTTTGCATTTTCGCTAGCGAATTATTTTGCTACACTCGTTGTTATTTGTTTTTTTTTTCCAAATAATAGAACAGGTTTTAGTTTTCAATAATTTAATTCAGGGATATTTCTGCTATTATCTCCAAAAGGATTTTTTGAAAGTCTCTCCTATGAGGTCCCTACCTTTCTAATCTGTTATCCACTCCAGAAGAATAAGCTTACGTTCAAGGGAAGTCGACTTTAATGGAAAAATTCAACAATTTTATCAGAACAAAAAAATTTTCATTACAGAGAAAACAGACAAGCAAGACGAACAACTCATTTAAAAGAAAAATAGAAAACATACGTAGTAAAGAAATCGTCTAAACATTTCCCGAGCATTGCTTGGATCGCAGTCGAGAAAGAATCCCAGCTCAGAAGTTCATTCGTGCTTCTGAAGCTAGTTCTATTTCTAACACTTCGAAGGGACAAACTTTTTCACTAGGTTACTCACTAGCTCTTTGTTTATCGGTTTAAAGCAAAAAGCATCGATGCCAGCTTCGGACGCATGAACTTTTTCTTTTTCGCTCCAAAAAGCTGTGCAAGCAACGATTGCTATATCATCAATCTCTCTATTCCTCATTTTTTTCTTCAGGATCATTGTTGCTTCGGACCCATCCATAATTGGCATACTCCAATCCATGAATATTAGCTTATATTGAATCGATTTGCAAGCATCGGATTTAGCATTTGCTACGCCTCTTTCAAGAACTTTCTGAATCGCTTGCTCGCCATTGAAGGCAGTATCACAAGTATACCCCAGCTTACTGAGAATCATCTGAAGAGCGAAGATGTTGAAAATATCATCGTCAACTATAAGGATTCGAGGATATTTGTTTGTGTCTATTAGCCGCGCTGAAGGTGGAAGCGATGCCTCTGTCGATTGGATGAGATTATTCTTGCGCTCAGAATTTAGTAAATCCATTGTTTTTTTGGGGAGAAAGCTCGTTACAGTATCAAGTCTATGCTCTTGGTCATCACCATTGTGCTCGTCTATTTCGATGCATATGTTCGCTGACTCTGAGCCCGACTGGTTTACCTTTAGTTCCTCTTGGGTTTTATCTACTATCCAAAACAAGAAGGTGCTTCCTTCATTCTCTGTCGATTCGACTTTCATTCCGTTATTTTGCTCTTCCGGACCCAACGCCAGCACCAAGTTATTCGATATTACGAGCCCCAATCCGACTCCTTGGGAGTTAAGAGGCAACCTATCTCCAAGTTCGATCTTCTCGAATGCTCTAAATAACTTTTGTTTATTCTCTCTTGAAATCCCTATCCCTGTATCGCTCACCTTGACGCTCAGGGCTCTGTATCCAAATACTTCTGTCCCGCTTACTCTTCCTCCTATGGGTAGATCCTTAGGAAGAGTAATCTTTGCTGTCACGTTAATTTCCCCTTTCAGCGTGAACTTCAAAGCATTGCTTAACAGATTCAGAATAATTTGCTTCAATCGGTTATGGTCAGTGCAGAACTCATCTTTTCCGTCTTCTGAGCTGAAATCTAATGATAATTTAAGTCCTTTACGCATTGTTTGAATCTTTAAGAGATTGACACATTCATTGAGAGTCTCAACTACGTTCTTGTTCTCATAAACCAGCCTGAGTTTGTTTGCCGTCATCTGAGAAAAATCTAGAATGTCGTTGATAATATGCAGCAGGACCTGGCTTGACCGAAGCGCAGGCATGAGATAGTTATCTCGGACGTCAGGAAGTGCATGGAGGGCAGGATGCTCAATAGCTGCTTCAGTGAAATTGATGCTGGCATTCAGAGGCGTCCGAAGCTCATGAGAAACTGATGCAAGTAAACGATCTTTGTAGTTATTGTTTTCTTGTAGGACTGTAACAAGGTTCCGCTCGGTTATATCAGAGAATACTAGCACCACAGAAGGTTTCTCTCTGAAGATAGTGAGCATGATTTTGATTTCAAGGAGGTAGTTGGTTGACGAGGGAATATGGTCCGGAGAGCTTTGATCGACTCTTCCAGTGAGAAGCATCAGGTAGCCAGGCTTCAAAGTTTCACCATGAGCTGTCTGAGAATTTTGAGGGCATATTGGATAAGGACTGAGCTGTTGTGTAAGATGCTGAAGGAAAACCCAGAAATTGGACTGGGAGGAAGTGTTCACTACGGACTCCAAATCCAGTTCCTAAAAATAAAAAGTTAGAAATGCTTAAACAGTGGAGATTACGATGTTTGGAGGCAGCTTTGCGATTTTTTTGTATCCCGTGATATGAATGTTTCCGAAATTTTGCTCAAGAGACCGCTCTGAGTTTCTCCAGCGACATTTTTCATTGGTTGTCCAGTTATGGAACAGCAGTCCTTCTTTGAGGCCGTAAATGGCGAAGGTGTCTGTTGCTAGTTCAAAGATATCTTTGTACACTGTAGTCTCTTCAAATAGTAGCTGCTTTTCAATGAAGTGTTTTCGTTTATCTCTTTCACCAAGATAGACGACTAAAATTTCCATCAATACGATCTGTATGACTTTGAGCAGAATGAAAGAGGAATATTCTATGATATATGCACATGATCCAATGCGCAATATTATAACCAAGTAAGTCGCTAACTTCAGATACCATCGGGATATCGGACCCACCATTAAAAATGCCATAAATGAAGCCATCCAGCCGACTATGTAGTTACTTATGGGGTCCTTTGCATTGGAGCTGTACACCCAGAAATGATAAGCAAAGTACGCTCCAAAGACACAGTAAAAGATATCGAATGCCCATCTTGTTAATTTTTGATGTCTCGAGATCAGCGGCTTCAATTTGAGGATAATAATAGAATTAATGATTAGAAAAGCATAAAGCACTGAGATAAAGGCTGCGCGTATGATTTCAGCTTGTGTGTCAACACTTATTTTGATCACAACGTATTCTGAGTAGGGAAAAAACGGCAAAACTGTAATCATGTAGGCAAAATTGGTCTTCAAGACTTTTCTGAGGTAGGGATCAAAAGACTCATGGTATTTAGCATCATAGTTTTTGTTTTTAAAGTTGAGAAGCAGATCCATTCGGTTTGGCTGTTGTCTTATTTTAGTGCTTTTTACTTTTTATTCCCTTTTACGAAAGCACCTAAATTAAAAAATTTAATAATTGCGGAACCACGAAAATTATTTTGTTCTTCTTTCTTACATCAATATACTCAGAACATAGGTTCCTGGCTCAGAGGGAATTGTTCTTCTTCTAGTCAAAAGAGAGTATTAGGTAGCAGCATGATTCGATCAAATTCAAGTAAAATATGAAATTACAAGTTAATTTCACCCTTTGTGAAATATTGCAACTCTCCTACTGTGATGTGATTCAGCATGATAACATTGTTTCAGCTTTATCCCATCAAACAGCGAGGGCAGAAAGAATAGAGCGTTGAAATTTTTTGTCGCTAGGTTAATTGCTCAATATCATGGGTTTATTCCTTATAATTTTGTACTCTTAAAACAACAATGAAATTTAAAATTGCTTTCTTTATCTCTGAAAGTGCTTCCCGTGAGGAAAAATTATTAGAGTAACTCAAGCCTTTTCTAATCTTGCTCTTCAAGCTGAGTTTCAGAGGCTCAAATCCAGATTAAGCATCAAATTGCAGATTAGTCCAGTGGATGCAAATTAGAAGACTGAGTGTTCTTTCAACTTAATAAAAACGCTTTTTATTTCCACGCTTCTCTTTTTAGGATTGGAACTTGGACAGAAGTTATCGAATGCTAATTACAAGATGAAAAGACATTCATATAAACAGAAAAGCTTGGGTATTCCTTTAAATCAATAGTACAGAAGAAAATTGTCTTTGCTAGAAATGTTTTCTTATTAATGCTATGCCTCCTCAATCGATGTGAGCTTTTTTAGCGTTTCTTCCTTAGGCTACTCTTCAAAAACTGAGGATTTGTTCGATATGACTGTCATAAATCTCTTTGTTGTTTCTCTTGAACACTATATTCATGAAATAAACTAGTTAGCAATCCTTTACATAATAGAAGAGAATCGGTTCGGATACTATCCATTTCTGCTTCAATTAGCTCTACCAAATCAAAGGTATTTCGATTAGATGTCATTCGATCAAAGAAAAAGAGAGTAAAGTCTTAAACTATATATCAACTACTCCTTACAAACTTTTTTTGAATATGAGTCATTAAATTTTAATTCGGATTCACCAACAAAAAGTGGTAATGCAAAAGGCTGAGGCTAACAAGAAAAAGCCACAACAACAAGCAAAGAACAAGGCACAAATTAATTCGTCACCTGTTGAAAAGGTCGCGGTTAGCAAAGGTAATAAGTGCCACTGTGATTTCTCTTTTTGAAACTGACTATGAACTCGTATATTCTTCTTTGATCTCTTTTAACTTACCATCTAAATGGATAGAATCCACCCCTTCAGGGCTCCTCACTTGGTGTTCAGATCAAAACAATAATATTTCGATTTTCGATCTAACCACGGAGCAAAATTATGCTGAATTTACAGGAGTTCAGCTTGCAAATAGAGGTAATTCAAGCTATATATATCGAAATGATTAATATTGTAAAGGATCCGTTGGTGCTACTCATATAAAAGAACTTTCAGACACAAACCTGCTTGTTTCTCTTTCTAGCAGCCGCCAAAACGCCAACATGGAGGTCTTTAGTATCTCGCGGAAAGGTCAAGCAAACAAAATATACTCATTTGAAGAGGTTTCTGGAGGTAACTTGAGTTTCCTTTCCGGTCTAACCAAGTTTGATTAACGGTTTGTAAGTCATCGGATATGGAGATATCACATTCAATTCTCGAAGAAATCTTCTTGGGGCAGTCTCAATTGGTGGAATAGCATCTTATCACTTGTTCAACATCGAAAATTGCAGCAGCACTGTGAAATTGTTAAGAAAATCAAAATGGCATCCACAGCATGAATTTTCCTTGCGTAACTAAAAGTTCTCTAGTTGCTTTCATCAAATCACCGTTTCCCACTCTTTTTAGATAAGTTTATGACGAGCCTTGATTTCGATCCGTTGGGAGAGTTAACCGCAACACTTGACAGCCCTGGACTGTGTCTGATTTCTGACATAGCTACAAACAATCGCAAATTTCATTTGAAGGTATGCAAGAATCAGTATCTCGGCTCTGGGGGTAAAATTGGCTTTGACTCTTCGATTCCCACCTTTTTAATTGTAATAAAAATAGATGGGGCGAGCCGTTGTAGATGGAGTACAAATATTGGCGAGCCGTACTTATTTCTCAAATATGAATTTAATCTTCTAAATATTCTGGATACTGAGAAGAAAGTCCTCACTCTGAAAGAGTCACTTCAACTTGACAAAGAGAGTAATATTTGATTGTCTTGGCGTTGTCGAAATCTAAACAAGATATATATCATCTTTCTTTCTATAATGCTCTTTGTGACTTTGTTAAAGCACTTCAAAATTATTCTTCTTCATAGGGCAGCCAGTACTTTGGATTGATGTTTGTCCAAGCAACGGGAATTTTGTTGCTTGCGGTGGAGCTGAAAAAAAAGTTAAGATTTATGACCGACGCGAATCGAAAATCGTTCGAACTTTCTCTGGAATTCATTCAAGTAATAAATTCTTAGAGCAGTATCTTGAAATATTTTAGATGCGATTAGATGTGTGAGATGGAACGCGAATGGGGACTTTATAGCAACAGCTGCTGATGATAAAAAAATAAAAGTAGCTGATTTCAAGACTTGTAAAGTAGTCTACACAGGAACTACTCAGGATGGGAGTAAACATTTATTCATTTTGGCTTGTAGCAATTTAATATATTAATAGAGGGCTCTACATCAGTTTGCTTCCTCTAAACAGCCTACGAAAGAGAGAAACTTGCAGAATTCTGAAATATCACCTTATATAATCCCACTAACAAAATAGACCGCTTATATTAAATTTGATATGAACTATTCAATGCAGCTTATTAATTCAGTTGTTGCCAATAACACCAAGAAAGCTTTTAAAAAACCAATGAAGTGGAAAAAGGCTAAGATAGAGGCAATATAGATTATGATATTAGAGCTTGACAGAAATTTTATGTATATAAAGTACTTTATTTGGAAAAGCTGTATTTTTTGTTGGAAGTTTTAGCTAACAACGGCTTCTTTAGTTGGGAGTCAATAGGAAATTTATTTTTACCATATGGCCTTTGCGTTCAATTTATATTCTTTCCAACTATCTTCCTCCACAAAATTTTGTATCCAACTAATATTTATTTTCTTAAATCATCCTACAGAAAGAAAAATGGAGGATGAGAATCCCTTTGAAAATGCTAAAAAAGTTAAAATGACGTCAGAAGCCGAGTCTTTCTCTCTTAAAATCTCCGAAAGGACTGGTAATTGCTTTTGATGATTGAGATTCACCATTTTTGTTAATATGAATTGTACACTCGAGTTTTCCTAACTCAATCTTCTTCTCACCATCACTACAAAGTCTTTTCTCAATCACATACTTTCTATTTGTTAATAGAGACTACTACCTCAAAGCTACTGGCCTATTCTGCACACTTTTCTAGCAAAATCAATCTTGTGGATCTTCAAACAATGCAAGATTACGCGTCTTTTACTGGAGTTCAGATTCAGACAAAAGGTTTTAATATACTGATTACACATTTCATTTAATGTTTTTTAAAGAGAAATATGAATATGAAAAATATAGTTGGACACATGTGAAGGAAATCCCAAACACAGAACTTCTTGTCTCTGCTCAGCATCGCAGAGACACTGCGGCCAACATGGAAATATTTGATGTCTCGAGAAGAGGGCAAGCGAATAAAATCTATTCTTTCGAAGAGGTGAAAGGACGTATTTGCTTCCTAACTAACTATTTTTATATTTAAATTACCAATGTAAATTTCTTTAGATGTAGGAAATGGAGATGTCGCATATAATCCCCGAAGGAACTTGCTGGGTTTGATTTCTGTCGTAGGAGAAACAGCACATCATCTCTTCAATATTGGGTATGGATGCTCTAAGGGTGGTTATCAAGTAAATTTAGTTCGAAAGGCGAAATGGCCTCTCGAGCAAAATCATCGATGTAACCTCCTGCTTTCCTTTTTAATCTCTACACTGTTTCTCTCCACTGTTATTGAAAGCATTGTTGTTATCTTTCTTTCTCAATATTCGACCTCTAATAAAACGTTTAGACAATGTGGTTATTGGGCTTGATTTCGACCCTACTGGAGAAAAAGTAGCATGTTTCTTTAACAGGGGAACTTGTTCCGTCTCAGATTTAACCACCGATAACTGCATCTTCGATTATTCGGGATTCAAAAATGGTAAAGAGAGAATATTAATTGAAGTTCCACTAGATGTTACATCTTTTTCATTCCTTCCTAACTCCTTTTCGTCTATTAATTTGACACTTTAAATGATTCGTTCTTATCTAGATTATTTTGGACGATGCAGATGGAGTCCAAATGCTGGAGACCCAATTGTATACGTCAAGTTTGGTATGTATCAACTCAATATTCTCAACGTCGAGAAGAAAGTTCCCATTTTAAAAAATCCCCTTAATCTTGAAAAAAGAACTTGCTATGGTGGGTTTTAATTGACGAAACAAATCTGGCTTTTTTTTTTCCTCTCTCCGCTCAACTTAAACGCTATAATAGACGACTCCATCACTTTCTGGATTGATGTATGCCCAAACGATGGAAATCTGCTTGCTTCCGGAGGAGAAGATCATGATATCAAGATTTACGACAGAAGAGAGTCGAAGATTGTCAAGGTTTTTTCTGACCTTCACTCAGGTAGTTACGTTACAAAGATAATAGTATTTTATATCTATTTTACTTTTTATGATTTCTAGAGAGAGTCAAGTGCATAAGGTGGAGTCCTTACGGAGATTTAATAGCTAGCGCTGCTATGGACTGTAATATAAAACTCACCGACTTTAAGGCTGGCAAGGTCATTCATACTGCGAGCACACAAGATCAAAGTAAATAACCCTAAAAATCCATTTTGTTTGCAGTCTCAGTAAACTTCATTTTGATTTTAGAGTATGGAACATCGGTATGTTTCATCTAGTCAAATGCTGAATTCACGCGCAAGGCAAACTCATAAGGGCCATGATTTCAGAATGAGAATTTATCAAATTACATTCCAAAGAAACAATTAAAGTAAATCATAAATTTATTTTCTCTTTCTTCTTCAAAGTCATCATCACGTACCACGTAGCTTAAACCCTATATCCTACAGATCAGCAAACATTTAACAAAGCGAATTTTTATATTGAATAACGTTCATATCTTCGACTTTTAATATACGGTGTTTTGAACAATTATTTAGTTTGATCCTCTTTATAATAAATTAATTGATTTTTTATTTAATAAGAAAAGTTTGCAGGTATAACTCTATTTCAGTATTAACTGCTGTTTGTGTTAGGGGCAAGGTACAATAAATTCGTGAATTTTTATGTACTGTTATTTTTGAGTTGCCCGATGTGCGCGAGAAACTTGGTTCTTCATGAATTTTCCATTAACATAAAGTATGTACGAGGTAATTTAAACACCTTTCGTTTCGGTAATTAATTTATTCGGTTTCTACTTCTAAGTATTTAAGTAAATAACTCTACTCCAAAAGAACTATTATCATTATTCAAAGTTAAATTTCAATTTCAATTTAAAAACTCTTTGGTAGTTAACAAAATGATTCTAAATTTACTCCTATTAACTAAACCTATTAAGTAACAAAACAAAAATATGAGAATCAATCAGTTGTAAATAGTATTTGATGCATGTTGTGTAGTTGTTTGAAAAACACTGTCCCACACTACAAAATACTAAAAAGTTGAGAAAGGACTTTTTTTTAAAAAAAAAAAAGAACTCCTAAGAATTCTCTATTGTTCCCAACTTTCATGCACAAATTTCCACAACTACGGTCTCAAAACAGATTTTTCAAAGGCTATATTGCAAGAAAGAAGAATCATTATCTAAAGATCAATTCGAGTTATCTCATGTTTGTTATCAGTTGGATTTGCAAATGCTTGGTGGCTACAAATAAGATTTATAAAACAGATTTGAAGTTGAACGATAGCCGATTGAAATAGCAATCTATCACGAAGAAAATTGTAAAAAGTATTTCTGTAAACTTTCTAACGAAATATATTCTGTCTACTTCCCTTTAAATCTCGTCGGAGGACTTGGAGACCGTCTCTTTTTGCCTTCTCCTCTAAACGCACTCTCCAGCGACTCACGAATGTTCTTTCTCAATCCCATAAGATTCTCCCTCAGTTTGTCACCCACTTTCTTGTAAATTTCCACCGTAGTATCAAACGCAACACTTCTTATCTCTGCATTTGAATTCTCCACATTGTCTACAATGTATTCAACAATCGGAGAATATGGTACGTCGTTGTTATTAATTCCATACTCCTTGATGAGTTGTCTCAGCAAATTCAGTTTACCTAAAGTATGTCGAATCGAATTCGCGATAATATGCTTCCCATATCCGGTATTTTTTACCAATTGAACTGAACAATGCGAAGTAGTTATCACGGGATTTTTACACATTAACAGGTAGCACGCCTCGGCGTGTTCGCGGACACGATGATTCGTATCTCCAATTTTATCAAGCAACCCACTCGTTGTTTCGTCGATATAGGTTTGAAGCTCTCCTCTCAAGCTGATCTTGGGAGTGGGCCGATTCAGCAGAGTCTGTAATATTGACATTCCATGTTGATTTATTTGAATGATAGGATCGAGTAATGCAACACCTATTGCTCCCATTACTCCAACAAATAATGCAACGGGGTCTTGGCTCAACATCGAACTCTGCCCTTTTTTTAGTTCCTCATTCAGGAGTTGCAGACCTTCAAGCCGCTCAGTCCAATGCCGAGATGATAATTTCCTCACTAGGTCCTCTCCCAGAATTGTAATGAGCGTCTCTAACTGTTTGATATATTCTTCGGAAAGTTTTTCATTCTTTGCGCTGTTTTGCATCTTTCCTCCAAAAGGATCTTCCTCACCCTGCTCTCCTTTGTTAGTTCTGAGTGCAGGAATGACTTGCTCATCGTATGGCTGTATAATCTCTTTCTTCACATGAGTTTCGTCACCATACTCTTGTTTGAAGTTCAAATCGGGTTTCTTATACTCTTCGAATTCTAACGGCTGGTCACTTGAGAAAAAATATTAGAGTTGAAAAAAAAGAGATTGAAAGAAATACATTATCACAGTTTTTTGCTCCTGCTCTTCAATTGGCTTGATGTGTTCATTCGGGTTTATTGATTGCTTTATTCTTTCAATTTCTTCTTTAATGGATCTCGCTTGATCATAATCTTCATTCTGAATCGCGAGCTCCTTCTGAGTTTCAAGGTCTTGTATCTTAGTCGCGATAAATTTCAGCCTGTCAATCGCATCTTTGAGTCTCTTTGCTTCTTTGTAATCTTCCGCCTTTACTGCAACGTCTTTAGCGTCTTCCAACAGAGTCAGTCTTTCGAGGATAAACTTATCATAATGAGTAGTAAAGCCGAGTTTCTCATATTTCTGCTGCGCCTTGGTTGGCCTATCAAGGACGTCTTTAGTGAGAGGCTCTCCAAATACACTAACAGCAACCAGAGCCACCTGGTTGAATAAATTGTATTTGTTCATATGACACTTATGAAAATAGAACCTCAAAAATAGTGCTGGTATGTCCAAAAACACAGACTTCAATTCTCGAGCCTGATAACCTGATTTATCGTTTGGATCGAGTGATAAAAACCCAAGTTTTGTCCATTTGAATTCAGTATTTGGCATAACAGAGTTGAGATCTTGAATAAAAGAGAATAACTCTATTTTAGAAGGGATTTTGCATTGATGGCAAAGGAATTGAACCTGCTTCAGTCGCACAGGAGCAAGAAATTGTATGATTATTTCTTGAGGATAGTCACAAAAGCGCGCTGACTGCCAGCCTTTGCCCTGTGGTGATGGCTGTAAGAGCTCGGTGGCAGGATATTGAGGATCCTCACTGCTGCATGAAATTATTTTGAATCTGACTTTCGTTGCACTGTTTGTTGTCATTATTCTCTTAGTAGTTGCGTGTGAAGAAGATACCTATATAAATTCTTCTTATTAAAATAAAATTTACTTGGAATGTTTCAAAAATGAGTACGTCACACTTTTGCTGTGATCATCAGGTGAGCTATCCTCTTGAGTTTGGTCCAAAAAAGACGGCCCCTCTGTCACTCACTAATAACTGGGACTATGACCAATCGATCTTCGTACACCAGACTTTGCTGCTGTTGTGAGGTTACCAGCACTGGTATAGCTAGCGGAGAATGAAACAAAGCCAGAGGAAATTTGTTGTCGCTGCTGCATACATGACAAAAAGCTCCTATGAATTGATTTTTCAGATTTAAACGCATAAATGTGTGATCCATCATCTTTAACTATTCAATCTCAAGGATCTTTCACCAATTGAAGTTTAACAGCATCCTATTTGTGCAACATAGAATGCTGCTGTGTGTTTGAAAGTCTTGTCATCATATTTCTCAAAGAGTAAGAAGAACCTTAAATAAAGCGGAACATGTTGCTGGCTCGCCCTAAATATTAGATGAAGAGCTTTGTTCGCATGACTTTTTTGCCTCTATGACACAGAACCATCAAGAGAGTGAGATAATTGAGGGTTTTAGAGTTAGATACTTTGAAGCTACTTTTTTCCCGCATGGGTGATTTTGTTCGAAGCAAAATCTATTAAATAATTTTATTGAAATTTGGAGGGGAGAAAAGCACAAAAGCGCATAACACAGTTACCATAATGGAGAATGCTGCACCCTTTCCCAGTGATCAAGGTACAATTCCTCGCACTTATATAAAGTATTTACTATTCCATTTGCTTCTTTCGACAAATAGAATTCGCAGTGAACCTGTATTCCATCTTCAAACAAATCAGATCGGTCGAAAACCTGAGTTTCAATGCTAGTTTCACCCTTACAGTGCTATACACGAACGGAGGCAAGATTTACATCATAGATAACGTCACCAGAGCAATTATTGTGGTCATCGACTTCGCAGAACTCCTTGCTGAGAGCAGAAAGCTCGGCAAAATTCCCATTCCAATCTTCGGTGAGAGCACCGAGAAGGATAAGGCCAAATTAGTGGACGCTGTCGAATTCAGCAAGAATAATCGCTTTATTTTCGTAGCGTCCATTAAATTAGCCCATCTCTTTATGATTCGTGTTGAACACAACACACTCGATATTGCCGAGCAAGGTCGCCCTCGCATAGTGAGAGCTACACCACTGCCAACAGACACCGCAAAAACCAAAGCTATCAGACTGTCTCCGGACCCTTTTTGTAAATACAACGTTCTCGTCTCAGGCCACAACCCTTGCGTGATCAACTGCAAAGAAGGAACCATTTCATTACTTAAACCGCATTTTACCAAATTGAAAGATCAATCAATGGAGCTAGAACCTGAGGCCCTCAAAGAGAATGAGAACAGTAATTCAAACATCAAAGACTCGACACGGAGTGAAGGACAAGACGAGAGCAATTTGGCGTTTGTCACCTTTCTTGATAGATACTCAAATAAAACATCGAAGGAAGCGCTCGCGATCCTGAAGAATTATATATTGGTGCTGAGATTCAACTATCAAAAATCAACTCGAGACTTCACTGACTTCGTTATTGTAACTCGAGTGGATGTAGCGAGCAGCTTCCAGCTTCACAACGTGCATGTGAGCCCAAGCAATAAATATTTTGCTCTGAAATTCCATAAAAAAACGATGAAAGTGTACAAATATTTCGATGGAGCGATCACCTCAGTTGAAGAGTTTGAGGTTTACTACACATGCCATCGCATTTTTCCTTAAATCTTTGCATTTAGAGCAATGAGCTGAGGCATTGGCAAGATTTTACGTTTAGTACCTTCAAGAATGCAGAAGGAGTACATGAGGACTGGCTCGTGTTTTGTAATTATTATTCTAGATTCTGTGTCCTTAACGTGAGTGACTAGGGGAAAAAAACTCGGTTTCGAATTCAGTCAATTGGTATAACCTAAGCACGGGGTATATGAAGAGCGAAATGTTGAATTCGGCTGTAACAAACAATATAAAACGTATCTATTGCAATCTCTTTTGGAACAGTTCGTTGATTGCACTGGATGGGAGCTCGCTGGTGATAATTGAACTGAAAAGGCCTCAAAACTGGATAGCGTTGGGATTCAGATTTAAATATTTGCCTGAAAATCAAGAATACATTGAAAAGGAAAACGAATTTGATAAAGTTTTAGAGGATCCGGCCACGTCAAAACTCAACCTCACTGCCAGCACTTTTCTTGAGATAACACCTGATAGGCTATTTTTCAAAAAAAACGTCAGCGAAAATCACAAGTACTTCTTATCTCCGACTCTGAACCTCGAGGACGACAGAATAGAGCCCAAAATTGAAAATATAGAATCTTATTCCATGAAAGAAGAAGAAGCAATTACCAAGCCGACTAATTCTGAGAAGAAAGACATAGGGCATCAATCAGAGATGGTGGTTGAAAAAGAAATGCCAATAAGAGCAGAAAACAATGCGAATGAAGAGAGGAAGGACGAAGAGAAGAAATTTGAAGAGGATATACAGAAGCTTCCACAGAAATCATCTCCTAGTGCGCAACCAAAGATAGATAACACAACTCACAAAGCTGATCAGCAAATGGTTGTGGAAAGCAATGGACAACAGATGCATATTGAAAACCAAGAGAATGCTGAAAATAAATTGGGAAGTGAATAATATCTTGAGAAAAAATAGAGTTTGCAATTTTCGTGATTGAGTAATTGTGTAATTTTAGCTATGATTCCAATAATGGGCAGTTTTGTTGAATAATACTGAGAGTCGTTTTATGCATTGTAATCAAAGATTAAATCGTTCAAAGCTCTCTGAAACGAGATTCAAATTATCACACTATTGTGATCAACCTCTGAGAATTGGTTTATTTGGTTAATGTAGTAGGTTATTGTAATAATAATATTCCGAAAATAGCGCATGACTTGCAACAAGCTCAGAAAGGCATTGATGTACGACTTACAATATCTGAATATCAAACCCCAAAAAAAAAAATGAAATTATTTTGCATTGGCCAACATAATCGATGAAGGAATTCAGGTCCTCATACTACTTGTTTGCGGTAATAAATAGATGCTCTCGGAAGAAAAAACCTGGGTGAACTCCTGGCAATCAAAAGCTTTTTCCAATGGACTTGGAAATAGTTCCAACCAAAATATTAATATACCCACGATAAATTTTATTGCCAAAAGAAACTGATTGCATTTGCTGAGGAAAACTAGAGAAAGAGACGATACTTCATAATCCATGGGAAATTCTCAATTAAATACGAACTCTGTAATTGTTTCCTTTGAGTCTAAGTTGATTCCTAGAAAACTAGGCGCAAATGGCGGCCTGTTCAGTAAAAAATCAAGGGAAAGCTCCAATATTTGTAATCTCTCAAGGAATAAGTGAGTCCAACCATCTTTCGGCGAAATCTTACTATACATTATCAGATTCAGTCTCCCGAGATAGCCAACCCAGCAGAAAAAAACAAGATTTTTCAAAAAAACTCCATCAGAGCTTCGAAGCTCCAAAACTTGAATTTGATGACAGTCTTCCAGCAACCAAAAAATATACGTTCAACATAGATAATTTCCAGCATGCCAAGAATGTGAATAAGCAATCAATAACTGAAGAAATACAGGTTGAAACTGGCGATAATATAGTTTTAAGAGGAGAAGACAATCCTTTGAGATATTCAGGTGATCTCAAGCAGACTGCTTTATAGAATAATGATCCAATAAACTTAGATATTGAAGATGTTGCAGAAGAGAAAATCGTTACTGCACCTCGAAAGCAACGAATATCACCAAGCAAAATTCGACCAGTATATTTGACTATCAAAACAGACCTACATACAGAACGCACTCACTCAGAAGAGCTACCAACTCCTGAGGATGAGGAGGTTCCCGCTATTTTTTTCGAAAATGAAACTATATATCAGGAGATGATTGAAACCCCGATTATCAAACTGGAATCTACTGCTTTAAAAAAAGTTGAAAGAGATATTTATAAGCTAGGTCAACTCCCGGAAAGTGCAATAAAAATCCCATTGTCACTGCACAACCCAATGGAAGCTCTGACAGTGAATTTCTTAACATTAAAGAAATCAATGGAGAAGCGAGATTGTCTTCAACAAAATGAGAGGCTAAGCAATGCTGAGTCAGAAGAAGAGGGAAAATGCGAAGGCAGGCAGAAAGTGACTAAGCAAAAAATAATTATTCCAAAACAGATCCAGTTTTTTAAAGGGAGGGCGGAAGGGAATCTTCAGAAAAATCCTAATGAGTTGTTAAAACTCTTCGAAGTGAATGGCCAAGGGTCATGTGGGGAAAGTCAAGACCAAAACAAAATCGAGCAAATCCTGAAAAATATAAGTTCTATACCTTTCAATCAAGCTGGAGACCAGTTCACTGGATCAACCGAACGACTTCTGAGTTCCAGTCCTCGGATTGCAGTACAAAAACAAAATTTAAGAGCATTGAATGAAAAATTTGTTCGTAATATTGCTCACTTAGAAGACGAGAATGCGATTTCTCCCTATAGCCCAAACGAAACACTTCTGAATAATTTTTATGAGGCATACTTGGAACAGTATTCTCAGAACGTTTATTCCGTGCATACCAAAGCTGATATGGAACCAAATAGCGTGAAGGAGGGGGCCTCACAAACCGAAAAGCCTAAACTTCAGCTACTCCCGAGCTTTTTTAAGAACAGCCAAAATATCGACGAGAGAGAGAGTAAGCGTGATCTTCTAGACTCCAAAAACCGATTAGCTCAAAATAATCCAGAATCTTTCGATGGTCCCTCACCCAAACTTTCAGAAATTCCGTCTCCCAAATATACTGGCGCAATTTTAGAGTCAGAATCAGAGCATGGAGAGCCCGGCCAAGTTTCACGAAGAAAGACGACAGAAAACATGGAGTTGAAGCCGAAGCTTGGATTACATCAGTTTGCTTCTACGTATTCTGGGGACAATTTTATCGGTAGCAATCATGATACAAAAATAGTGCTCCCTCAACCTCTTGCTCGTCAGGAGAACCCTGAGTCTAAGGAGCTGATTCCCAATATTGGATTTAGAGAAGAAGTTTCAAGCAAAAACGCCCCTATACAGACTAAGGAGGGAGCTGAGCTTCAAAAAATTGGCTTAAACTCCAAGGTGAGCTATCCATTGGCTCAAGCAATTCAATTTCAGTCAAAGCCTCAACTTTCGGCGTTTTATCAGAGCGACTCTAATTTAAAAAAGGTTTTTCGATCAGAACCTCACGTTATTTTAGAGAAAAATCAATTGAGCGAAAAAGAGGAAAATCACATGGGAATGGGTGCGTTGAGAGAATCAATTGATCCTTTCAAAGCAGATGAACTCCAAAGAAAAATCTATATAACTCAATTCTCTCAAGAGTATCTTGAAGATGCTAAGAGTTACCATGATTTACCTATTGAGAATCACGAAATATTTGGAAAACATAACACAAAGGAAATTACAAGCAGCGAACAGGTAAACTTAGATTCAAAAGAAGAACGCAGCTTCATTAATTCAAAAACAACGATCGACAAGCTAGAACCAACTCCCAACTCCCCCACCATCTATCCTGAAAAAAACTTCAATTCTCCAAGTTCTCCAAGCAGAGGATATGAGCAGAGAATAAGTCCTGAAAGGGCACTGAGCAAGGAACATTTCATTGTCGCAGATTCTAAGACCCATGTTGTCAGGTTTACTGATAATCTATTTCATCAACGGGACGGAAAAGCTTTTGAATTAAAAGGTCCTCATCCCACCCAAGATCACTCACAACAACAACAAAATTCTCGAGAAAATCTCTTTGAAGCTCATGCCAATTCTCACTATCACCAAGCTCTTGCAATATTGATGAAAGAACAGCAAGAATTGTTTCAAAATCAAATTGATAAATTGCAAGTAAAATATTCTTCTCTATCCTCAGATAAAGGCACTCATCAAAAATCGATAATGGAAACCATTCACGAGAAGTCTCCTCAGGAGGAGAAATTCTCATATAATCGTGAGTCACCTCGATTTTGCGCGGCAGTTGAGAGGCAAGGAAGCCTACATGAGTCGCGAAGTATTTTGAACCATCTAATCTCAGGAAACTATCATACTCCAAAACAATACATGACAACTGCAAGAAGCAAATATTCCACTCAAAATCACTCTTACAGAAGCACTGACTCGCGTGCATTGACTCCATCTTCAAAAGAAAGCCCAAATCGAACTAATGAAGATCGCTCAAATAGCAAAGACTTAAAAAGAAAGGCTCCCAACTTAAAAGGCGGACTTTTATCCAGCGAGTTTAGAGGAGAATCAACAGTGAAGGCTGGGGCAAAGAAACTCGATAGAACGAGAGAAAAACAATCGGAAAAATGTTCTAAAGCCAGCTTTAATTATGAGCAAATCATCAAAAAGCAATCCGAAGCGCTAGAAAAACATATTCGTAGCCTCTCAGTAGATAGGGGAAAAGTTACAACCTTTTTGAATACGCAGTCCATTGCTCAAGCTCAGAAGAGAGGTTCTGCCAAAATGGCATTGCTATCTTCAGCAGAGAAGAATAAAAATATCACATTGACTCAGCCGGTTAAACAAAGCAGAGGGCACTTTCTAGCTGGAAAAGAGGTATCGGAGGAAATTAGTGCGAGCAAAGATAAGATAGCAGAATTTGAGAATTCCAACGCCCACTCTCTGAACCTTAAAAACAACAACATATTTTTGAACTTGAGCTTTGAACGTTCACGAGCACAATCCCTGACTCATTCTCAGCCAGAGTCTAGATCCTCCGTAAGGAATTCAAGGCTCGATCAAACTCAAAAAGAGAGTGACAGTTCTTTTGCCAGAAGTCAACGAGTAGATCAAGTTAAATCGAATGACCAACACTCTAATATATTTTCAAGTTGCTTGGATATTGCACAAAAGGCCCTGGACGAGCAACCGTCCTATTATTTCGTTTATAAGAAACCATCTAATAATATACTGAATAAATCGTGCTGGGTTTCGAACCCTGGCAATGAGACTAACAAAAGCAGTCTTAATATGAGTCAACGGATCATGGAAGAGATTAAACGAAGAGGTAGTTCTCCAGGAAAATTCTCCGTTAGAGCAGTAAGAAGTTTCCTGAAATGAAACAAGCTAATTGAATTTTTTAGAGCCACGAGCCGCTAAAACAAATGTATCCAGCGAAAGCCCAAAATGCAAAAGTGGTAAGAGGATACTCTCCTCTTAAAAACAAGAAATAAATAATACATCACTCCTAATCAAGAACGAATTTTTTTTTTTACCGACAGTTTTGAAATTTTTCCGGAAGTTTATTTGTATAATACTAGAGTTATATCAATTAAATTTCGCATATAAGTTTCGAACATGTGAAAATAATGAGAAAGAGAAACTCCGTTGCTTTTTGGCTATTTGTAAAATGAGCTTTAAATCAATTGGTTGTTCTCAGACTCAGGAGTTGCTAGGAATTATTGATAGCAGTTCAAGATTTAATTGCTCTTATCGTTGAACCATGCTAATGAAGGATCCGTTTTTGCTAATATACTCTAATCAATGTGAGTTTTCTTCATTGGAAGAGAATTGTTATAATTCTAAAAAACAGTATCAAAATATACATATACAGAAAAAAGAGTGATCCACGTTTCAAAAAAAATCAGACGAATTATTTATCCTGCTTGAAAAATCTCATGATGTCATTAGTAAGAATAGCTAGCTGGTGACTACCAATAGCAAATCAAAGCCTGAAGCTCGAGTCGCAGAATTCAATCAATTTCAATTACAAGGAATCATACACTGGTAATTATTTCACTCTATTTCACTCTTTTCTACAAAATGCGACCTCATTTCCGCTGTTGTCAAGAGAAACTGATCAGGTGTGGATATGTAAAGTTTGTAAAAAAAAAAAACTTTAAAATCCCCCTTAGCTTAGTTTACATTCTGATAACGAATTATTAATTGCTAATAAAAATACTCCCCGTGTTATACAGGAACCGAATTTTCAATCTGAAAGAATCTTCCTCAACGTCATTTTATTCTCATAATTTCGTCTGCTTGCTCTAAGGATCTCATAAGCTGGCTTTGGTGTATACTTCTCATTCAAAGTACTAACGATCTTTTCTCCATTCTGATGTGTATTTATATTGTGAGCTTGAAAGTTTGCCTTAGGAATCTCATAATTAGTCAAATCTCTGAGAATGCAATGACGTAACTCTTGAGGATGACTTTTCTCCTGCTGTCCGTTGGAAGAAGCATCCTTTTTCTGCTCGTTATGGTTCTCTCTAGCTTTCTTATACTCAAATATGTGAGCCAAGCCAGCTTGGTTCTCCCTGACTCTGGAATTGAGTCTCGCTATCTCATTACAATATTTTCCTTGATCAAAACTTTCAGAGTCAGCGTTCACGAAGTTTTCTTTTCCGGAGAACGGGACCTTATAATAGTCAAGATTGGGACGATGATATCTGCTTAAATCCATATTATGGTTAATAGGTCTTCTTTGGTCCAAATAGCTTCTTGGAAAGGCGCTGAATTCGATATTTTCTTTATTTGACTGAGAGATGCAAACATTGTGTTCATTTTGGATTAATGAGACGTACCTCTCCAGTTTATTCAAATGTTTTTCCACTCTATTCGAAGCTGCAGCAGCCAGATTTTGTCGTTTGTGATCTAGAAGGAACGATTTGTTTTCAACACTTCCCTTGTAATAATACGATGATAATAGCTTCTCATTGGCTTTTTGAGGTCCATGATTCGTGTCAATATGCTGGAAACTCGTGTTTTCTTTCGAGTTTTTACCGTTGAGGATTGGGAGAACTATCTTGAGATTCACATTGATGGTATGTGTGTTGCTAGTCATGGTCTGAGACGTCAGATTGCTGGAGTTTTCAAAGCTGATAGATTGACATCTGCCGTTTGGTTTGCCGGCATCAACTAAATTGGAAGAGTCTTTGAGTGAGCACTGTTCATCTTGAGAAAGGCTAGAGTCCGTTAGTAAGCGGTGAGCAACACCACACAAAGACTGGTCGTTTGAACCACTATTTCTGAATGAAGTATTTGCAAGAGTATTACCGAATTCTTTTGAAATGTCTTCGATCTCGTCGAATATCAAGGCTCTATTGACTCTAGAAGGGTAATAGTCTTTATCAGGTTGGATTGTGCCTTTTGAAGGTGGTGGAAATTTGACAATAAAAATTTTGTCAAAGTTCTCAAAGAAAAAGTCGCTTTCTCGCTGTTGATCCTGCTCTCTGAGTTTTTCAAAGGAGATGTTTTGTGCTCGCTTAGAATACTTGGGTTGGCTAGCGAAATCTTGGATTAGAGTGATTGCTTTGGAAGCGTTCATGATATTATGGGTCGCTGGAGGACCAAGAGACTTGGAAGCCCTCTGTTTCTTAATCCTAAAGTTTTTCTTGCTTTCATTCTCAGAATTCGAGCTTACAGAATTCTGAGCACCGAATATTTCCTCTTTATGTGTCTCTGATGCATTGTCTTGATCGCCTTCTTGGACTAGAATTGAAGAGTTGTTCATTAATGCGTTCTGAGTCAACTTGTAGGGCCGAAGCCGATATCCTGCTAAAGAGTCGGTAGGTTTTGCTTTGAGCATTTGGATTTCAGGTGATTTTAGCTATGTTTTGAATTCCTGAATTCAATCATTAATTTGAAGCAATCAGTATCTTTAAATTATTATTTTTGAAATTTGGAAGGATTCCATCTGTTTAACGGATCTCAGTACTTTCGAGATAAATCATTGGCTTCATCTCATCAAAAATGATATCCTTGGTTGTATAGATTCTTTTTTCTCATTGATGAATCATTTTATCACCCACAGATTTCATTGTATCATACAACTTCATACTAAATTATAAATGCTCAGCTTAAGGTGTGAGTCAGATAACAAAAAAACGTTAAATTGCGGGCTTTAGCATGAATATGCTATGTCATTCTTGATTTAAGGCCCAAAAATATTTTTATTTCAGTTGAGCAAGCTGTTTTTCTAACTCATCTATGTCTCCATCTTGGTTCACAGCCTAAAATACTCTTGAGTATAATAAATCGAAAACTCTCTTACAGCTTCTTGTTTATTGCCTTTGACGACTTCGTCAATTATCTTGTCGACTTCTGCTTCATTTGCAATTGAAACATCATCGTCATCAGCCATGATATCACTTATTTGTTCTAAAACCACTGTTATTATATTGAACCTTATTAATGGTCTACCATTCATCAGCTCTTGTTTCTCTTGCTGCTTCATAAACTCCTGCATCGTTTTTTGGATATCCTTGATGTTCATTGTTTTCTCATTGAGTTTTAAAATCTAACAAAGATGCACGTCGACTTAGACTCTCTTTGTTTCATGAATATTTACGTTAGTCATCCCTTTCAACACATTGACCATTGCATCAGTTGTAGCCATGCTCTGTAGCCTACACGTTTTCAGGGTTTCACACATGCTCAGAGAGAAATTTTACTTGAAATCAACATCTGCAAGTTGAGCATCAAGTCTTGCATATCTATTGAGATATGCTCTGTTTTTTACAAGGTTCTGAGCGACGATTCTTATGTTTTGCTGATAAGCCAATTAATAACTGAATGAGAAAGAGAGAGATATTGTTTCTACCCTAGGCTCTTTCTTTTCAACCATTCGCTTGATTTCATTCATGATCTTTGTATTCGCCATCTTCAGCGAGTTTGTCGTCCTTTCAAATTCTCTCCTCATTCTCCTTATGTCTCTCGAAAACTGTTTCGCGAGTTCTAAAACAAGCGATATAAATCAAATATTGAGATGGCTGATAATACCTTTGACGCTAGGTTGAGGTGGCTCAGGCTCTTTCTGTTTGGGAACTTTTCCTCCCATTTGTTAGCTTGTGAATGTAAATTTAGTTGCTTTTAAGATTTGTTTTATATTGGAGAGTTCATTCATTCAAGAGAAATATATTATCTGGTCGTATTTAATCCGGAAAACGAGCTGAATTGGAAAAAAAATCTTAGATTAATTTAAATAACCCTGAGTAGCTGTCCTGTATTGCAGAGGAAATGCTTCTTATATCCCAGTTTCAACTCCTTCAGTGACAAGCACATGTTTAAAATTTTTCATTCTTGGTTTAGTAAAACCTCATTTCCATTAAAATGCTGAGTTCAGAGTACAGTTAGAAGAGATTAGAACGTTTATGATAGGAAAGTAGGTTGAATACTTTTTTTTACAATTTGATGATTGAATTTTCCATTCTGATATTTGCACACTAACATTTTAGCCAAATCTGTTTTATAACCCTCTTTATGGCGAGTGGTATGACCTCAAATCTAAAGATAGTTACGTGACTCTATAGACAATCCGTTTCGACTCATAAAGAAAGGACTGGTGAGAATGCTCGATTCCAATAATTTACGCCTGCAACATTTGACTATCTTCCAACATTATGTAAACAGTATTACACTCGATCGTTGATATAAAACCAAAATAAAGTTAATGCGAAAAATCAGAATGTTCGGCCAGGCCATGAAATTTATATCATACTATGCTACTTCCTAACTTTTTTCCCTGTGCTTTTACTTCTGGATCCAGTGTCCTTTCTTTTTGCTGGTATCTTCTTGGGTTTCTTAACTTCTTTGTTGTCTGCAACTTTTTCAACAAGCTCTTCTACCTCTGCTTCTACCTCTTTCTTGAAGCTCTGGAGATCCGCAGTAAATAAGAAAGTGTGCGCCCATCCAGCATATTCGCCAAATCTCTCTTGAAAATAACCGGAAACCTGATCATAGCTCTTTGCACTCATTTTCGTTTCTTTCCCTTTACTATAATGCTTTGCATAGATTTGAAATATATGAGTGTCAACAGGTATAGCATTTTTGCAGTCCATAGAAAACAACGAGATGCAATCAGCGACTTTCTTCCCTATGCCCTTCAGCTGACAAAGCTCCTTTTGAACTTCTGCCGAACTCTTCCCTCTGAGCCCTTTCAGCCAGCTTTCCCCTCCTTTTTCCTTGATCGCCTTGACGCTTTCCACGATATAATTCGCTCGATATCCAAATTTCATATCCCGAAGTTCGTCCTCCGTAGCTTTTGAGAGCTCATCGAGAGTTGGGAAAGTATAAAACTTCTTTCCATACGACTCAATCACAAACTTACCATATCTGCTCCTAATCGACTCTACCAGCTGAGTTATGCGAGGAATATTATTGTTTTGAGAGCAAATAAAGCAAATCAGACATTCAAACGGTTCCTGTCGGAGCAATCTCAGTCCTTTGAATTTAGGCCCCATCTTAGCAAAGTGAGGATCAACTTCACACCATGATTTCATCAGTGCATCGTAATCATGATCAAGTTGGAAGTAATCAGAGAGGATTTCAGCTGCGTTCGTTGTTTCTGGGTACACCCAATAGTTAACTCGGTCCTGATCATCGTATTTAAATGCATAATAAGCGCCGTGTAAAACTCCATGATACATCTCTTTATCCGCTTTTGACTCTTCGTCCTCAATTTTGTGCCAAGCGAAGGCTTGTCCATTAACTAAACAATTTTTTAAATTGATAACGCTGCGGTCAATGATCCTCTTGGTTTTATTGTAGGAGAAACAATGTTCCCATAAGATCCAGGTTTTCGTAGCTCCCATCATCTGAATGAACGTGTTTTTTGACAGACAAGTATTTAGACCCGAAAAAGTTGCAAACTTAATTTCGAAATTTAAAACAGTAATATACCACTTTTATAAAGCACGCGTACTTTAATGATGAATTGGGAATTCCTACAAGATAATCCATAAAGACCCCATAAGTCCCTCCACTTAGATTATCCCTGCGGAAAGTTGCTACTTGGAGGGAGAAGTTGATTTTAATAATTGCTGTGACTTTCGTAGAGTTTTTATAGCTCATATATAAAACACACTAATAACGCTACAAAATGCTCACAAAAAATAGAAAAGCAACAGCGACATTATTTCTAAACATTACGTTTTCTACAGTTTGAAGGCAATACCACAGGAACCCTGAAAGGTAATATATTATTTACAATGAACTGGCAGCCCAGCCATCTAATGTTCCCTCAACAGTTTACGCAGATATTGTCTTTTGTCCACGATATTATTTCCGAAAGCCTGCCATTCAAAGTACTTTACGCTTCGTGAATAATAGCCCATTATTTCCAACAGATGAGCTTTCATCCAAGTGGACCTCGTTTCCATATGATAGATCTCTTCTACACCCTGCTCGTTCTTTTGTTTCACGAGATAGAAGTGATGCGGTCCGTCCACTTCTACACAAAAGTTTTCTTCAACGATTAAATCTACACTAAAAACATCATCTATGACCTGCTCACTGCTGAAGTTCGCCTTCATTGACTGTAGTGTCTCCTCAACGTCGCTTTGTAAGCCAGAACTTTTTGGCTCATAAAAGGCAATAAATGATGAAAGAAGCGGTTTTAACTTCATCCGGACGCTGGATTCGTTGATAAACCCTGAAAGGGCAGTTTTCGCTAGTGTTTTGTAGAGGAATAATAGCTTTATCTTTTCACTCTCAGTGAGATTTTGGAATTTCATATTATTGAGCGAGTTTATTGTCATTGCTCTCAGATCTCCATCCAATAATATAAAATCTTTCCAATCATGCCTTAAGTTTGGGAGTGCAAGCTTTATCAGCCTCAAAAGCAGATTGATAAACTGATTCGGGGTTAATTTTTTATATTCTTGCTTGATTAGATGGTATAAGTGACCCCTTGGCATTTCAAAGCTAAATGAAACCGGAAGTTCGGAGTAAATCCAAATGATTTTAGAGAGCATCTTAAAGTTGGTCTGATCGAAATTTGCTTGAATGTTCTTATTGAGTATCTCAAAGAGATCGTAATTGATCATCTTAGTGATAGAAAACATCTCCATAAAACCAACTGAGTCTCCCAAAGAACAATCTGCGGCAGTTTTTTTGACTTTCTCATAGAAACCAAAAATGCAATCTTTAGCACTCTGGACTGTGATTAAAGCTGGAAAAGTGCTTTCAGTCATTGCAATGATTATGCGTCCAACGTGTTTAGTATCAATGAATTCTGATTGGCAATGTGGGAGCAAAAGTTCCCACAGAGATTCCGAATTTTCATTTAAAATAAGGTTCGCGAGTGCTAGGTTGTGGACGTCATCAATTGAATAGTTTTCATTTTTCGTTGCCAGGGTTTGCTTGTAGCTAGCTACGATTTCATTGATTTTAGTTGCCTGCTCACCTGTAACCTTCTTCTCCGGTCTCGTAGATGCGTAATCCGAAAAATCATCGTAAATAATATTGTTCTCGATTTTTGAAGGTATCCCTCGTTTCTCTAGAACCATACAATCAATAAGCATTTCGAGAAACTTTATATTGGCCGTAGCGTTGCCTCGTTTTATATTATACTCGAAGAACAAAGAAAGTAATTCAAGGGCTCTCTCTTTGATTTGGAGGGAAAAATATCTGCTCGGAATAACAAACAAGCTAAATTCTTTGAGTTCCTCATATAACGTATCAGTCATTACCAAATTTTTCGCTGTGAGTAGTTCGTACATCAAATTTGCTATTTCATCGAGAATGAAAGGTTGATATTTATGCTCTCTTGCTGCTTTGAGAATTTCTTCAAGCACAATACCTTTATTCGGGCCTGCGGATTCTAATAAATGAAATAAGAATCGCAAAGCTTCTCTGGTTTCTCCGTCTTGGATTTTCGAGATTATTTTATTAGCATTGTGGAGTTCCTCCTTGCTGAAGTCGATACGGTAGCCATCTTTTTGTTCGATTGCAGTTTGCAAATTGAGTAGCATATTTCCAAGCATTTCTTTTGGCTGACGTTCCAGCTCTCCGAGATGATCGCGAAGTACATATGCTTTCTTATTGTGCGTATTGATATAGATATTCGAATCAAGTTCTGAAGATTTTGTCGAAAAACCACGGATCGGATATGTGGTCAATAAAAAATGGAGTTGGTAGCTCTGTTCGATTGTATTTGGGACATGCCTTGCAAGGGGAGCCAGAAGTGTGCTGTAAAATCCTTTTGGTCTGAAACTTTTTGCAATCTTAATCATTTAATAAAATTTATTAGCTGTTGATAGCAAATGGCATAATCAAATCAAATGATGTGTGCTTCGAAGAAAGTTTTCACTTCGATCTGGACTCAAAGAGGTAAGTAAATAAATAGGTGCAGCGAGGGGATTGATAGAGTCTGTGCAGGTGTTATTCAAAGTTAAGAAGGAAAAGTTAGAGAGGTTGACATATAAGAATATTAGCATTTAATTGCATGAGGATACCTATTGCAAATAATACTTTCATAGAGATAAACAATTGAAAACAAGAGATAAGGCAAATAGAATATTGAATACATTGAATCAAATTAATGAATAAAAGACATGTATAGATGTATAAAAGACTGCTCAGAATTGAAGAGATATCTCATCAACTAAAGGCTTGGTATCTTTAATTGTTTCGATAGAAAAATTCTGTTAGGAATGGATTTCAATAGTTCTTTGAGAAGGGCTAAGGGGTTATCTTTACAATTTTGCAGAGACATGAAAATGATGGCGTTTTCTTCCAGTAGTTCCCCCTTTGAAGCATAGAATGGTGACTGCTTCCGAGAAAAAACACTAAATTCACTGAGGTTTGTGTAAGTACCATCTCCAACGCCAACTATCAACAAGGTTACTGCTAATTTTTTGCTCAGAAGGACCATAAAATCTATTATCTGTTGAATATCTCGAATATCTTTTTCAACTAGCATCAGCATGCAATAATACCTTTTTTTGGAAGTAAAAAGGGGATCCTTACTCAATAATGAAAGCATTGCCAGCAGAGTAGGTGTTAATTCTTTGCTTTCTGCAGGAGTAGCCATCTGCAGTATATTTCTATAATCTCTTTGGAGAGATGAGACCTCACGATAGTACTGCTTCCTCAGATTTTTTGATAAAGGAAAGCATTCCGTTTTCCATTCTTGCTTGGATTCAGTTTCAGTCGCTATTCTTGCTCCAAAACCATAGCAAAACACCTTTTTCTTCATATTATAAGGCGCAAGCAAGCTAAAAAGATGTCTCGATAATTGCTCAGACTTTGACTCTCTCCTTTCTAATAAGAAATCCTTGGACTTTTCCTTTTTAGAGAAATCTATTCCAATCACTGAGTAAATTTCCAATCCATTAAAAACGAAATCCAAAAATTGCGGAACTTTTACGATCTCTTTCCCTTGAAAGTATATTTTTCCAACAACCTTCTTTGATTGAATTTTACTGCCTTTTGCCTCAATTGACTTATAAAACTCAGCGGAGTTCGTTTTCCCTGAAAAAATCTCATCCAAAGTAAAATCGAGATATCCCATTAATTTCTCCTTGTGAATTTTAGGGATTTTATGAACGAGCAATCGCAAAGGCTTGCTGAAGTCCTTTTCACATAAATCCATTAGTTTTACCTGCAACTCAGGCCATGCTGGAGTCGATCCCTTAACAATTTCACCTCGGGCGACAGGAATAAATTTGTCTTCTTTCGCATCATATTTCCAAAGCGATATGAAAGTTTTAGGCGTGAGCAGGTATTTTTTGTAGAATGACCCAGCGAATTGTAATTTGACTTCATCAAGACAGTCCGATAGACGGTCTGCTCTAATGATAAGGATGCTATCTTGACTGCTAAAGTAAGGATAAGCCTTCCGGATGATTACTGAAAGCGTCCTATTCGGTGCTGTGATGACGTTACTGAGTAAAAATTCAGCTTTGCCTACAGTTATGTTATTTGCAGTATCGATAAGCTCTGCTCGGATTTCCTGTCTTATTGAAAAGTAAAACTGGATTGGAATGTGAGTAGGAAAGATTGGCTCTTTGGAATCTGCTACAATTTCTGTGCAAGCCAACATGACCCAATTTTCTCGAGTAAATCCCGTTTTTTGATAAAGATTAATACAAGAATTGCTCGGAAAGTTCAAGCCTGAGAGCCAAACATCGACTTTGATATTATTGATGTCAGAGTGGTTGTTTTGAAGCGATTCATTTTTTGCTTGCATGAGGAGTTCGAGGGAACTTGTAATGAAGTAAGAGAATCAGTTTAAATTTTTTATCATTTGTTCGTGATTACTTCTCAGTGGTTTGCTTTTTAAACGCTAAACGAATTAATTTAGAGACAAAGATGGGTTCTTAG